>Ga0073928_10001333_pt1 | contig 48260 bp, 46 predicted proteins | sample PaiPotPPA55metaG_FD_76969 | JGI IMG/M metagenome (GOLD analysis project Ga0073928, IMG submission 76969) | Iron sulfur acid spring bacterial and archeal communities from Banff, Canada, to study Microbial Dark Matter (Phase II) - Paint Pots PPA... ...
GCCGACTACGGTCCTCCCCCGGCCGGCATACCGCTGATCTACGTGCACGACCCGACCCACGCGACCTGGCTCGTCGGCTACGACTGGTCGGGCAAGCCGCGCGGAACGGTAAAGCTCGGGCTCGCGATCGACGCCGGCCAGTACGTCGGCATGTCCCCCGACGGCCAGGCGTTCCTCGTCTCGCCCACGGCAAAGGGTGGAAGCGGTGTCTTCCTCGATCGTCTTGGCGCGCCGGTTCCGGCTCTAGGTGGCACCGGAGGCTATTTCGGCGGCGTGTGGGCGGACGACAACAAGCACTACTGCACCGTGACGGTTGACCAGCAGACCTTCGCCTGGACCCTCGTCACTCAGGGTGCGGGCGAGGCGCCGAAGCAGGTCGCCCTGATCGCTCGGGACACCGGTCTCGGCGAGAACGGAATCGGCGTCGCCGCTTGCAGCTACAAGAACAACCAGGCGGTCCTCGTGCGCACCGTGGTCGCGTGGCCTTCCGAGATGTGGGTGTTGCAGATCACCACCGGCAAAATCGTCTCCCACACCACAATTGCCGGCCAGCCGGCCAACCTTGTCGCGAGTATCGACGCACTGTTCACGGCAGAGAACTCGAACATGTCGATGTCGGGACAGCAGCAGGGATTTCCATCAACCGTTATCCATCGCGTCTCGGACGGCTCTGTCGCAGCAACCCTCGATCCGGCGATGGGGGTGCTGGCCTTCAGCCGCGACAACGCCCTCGTGCTCGTGACCACAGCCCCATCCGGCCAGGGCCAGCCGGCACATATCGCCGTCGTCGACGTGAAGTCGACGCAAATCATCTGGCGTTATGACGGGCCGGAAGGACTGGGAGCGTTCCTTGCTGAGCAAGGCGGCAACCTGGACGCTGCTTTCGGGCCCGGATTCGCGATTGCTCTCACGGTGAATCCACCGCAGACCTCCCCGTGCGGAGGAACGTCGAAAACGCCGTGCCACCCCCCGGTTCCGGATCCCTTGCGCGATCTCCTGATCGTCCATGGCAACGGTTCGGTCACCCCCGTTGCCGGTCGCCACGTGACCGCTTGGTAACCCAATCGCCGACCGTGCGAAGGCTCGGGGCCGTGGTCGCGGTCATTCTTGGAGTGCTGGTAGTCGTGGGCTTGATGTCGACGCGTTTCCCGCTGCGCCCGGCGTCCGGCGTGACCTACGGTCCTCCTCCCGCCGGCGTGCCGTTGCTGTACGTGAAAGACCCCAGCGACCCCTCGTGGCTGATCGGCTTCGACTGGTCCGGCCAGCCACGCGCCTCTCTGAAGCTCGACGCCGCGATCGGAAGCGTCGGCATGGCGCCCGACGGCCAATCATTCGCCGTCGGTTTTGGCTCTAAAGGCGGAACGGGAGAAATCCTGGACCGCCTCGGCCGGCCGGTAACGGGAGTGGGGGGCGCGATCCCCGGCTCGGCGCTGCCGATCTGGGCAGACGACTCGCAGCACACGTGCGGTATCGCATTCGACCCGCAGACCCTCACGTCAACCCTCGTCACGCTGGCGCCGGGCCAGGCCGTGGCGTCAGTCGTCGTACTCGGACACGACCAGCAGCTCCCGCCAAGTTTCAGGATCGCGTCCTGCAGCTTTCACAACGACGAAGCAATCGTTGTCCAGAGGGCCAATGCCTGGCCTTCGGAGTTGCTGGCCGTGAAGCTGTCGAACGGCAAGGTCACTTCCCTGAACACATACGCAACTCCGGAGCTGCTGTCTGACGTGGTCGCGAGCAAGGATTCGACCCTGATTGCCGAAAACTCGAGCCAATCCGTCGAGCCGCAGAACGCACCGATGGCGCCGTCGACGATCATCCGCCGCGTCTCGGACCGGTCCGTCGTGATGACACTGGATCCGAAAATGGGCGTGCTGGCCTTCAACAGCGACAACACGCTCGTGCTGGTCAACACGTCTCCGTGGGCAGGCGGAACGCCAACCGCGATGTCGATCATCGACCTGAAGTCCGGCCAGGAGCTCTGGAGCTACACCGGCCCGGGCAGGTTCGGCAACGCGATTGGTGAGCCCGGCGGTCAGGATTTCGCCATCTATGTCCGGAAACCCGCGGTCGAAGATCCGCTGACGGACCTGATGATCGTGCACGCCGACGGCACCGCCACCGCCTTCCCCAGGCGCTATGAGCCGGCGTGGTGATGGAATCACCGACCTCTCGCCGGGTCACGGTGTCGTTCGCGCTGCTGGCCGGCATCCTGGTCATCGCCGGATTCATGGCGGTCCAGTTCCCACCGCGCCCCGCCGCGCCCGCCGCGCCCGCGACAGCAGTACTTCCATCACCGGTGGCGGCCGACTACGGGCCACCTCCAGCCGGCGTTCCGTTGCTCTGGGTCCACGATCCAAATCACCCGGGGTGGCTGATCGGGTTTGACTGGACTGGCAAACCTCGGGGTACCGTCAAGCTCTCGCAACAGGTCGGCCAATATGACAAATTGAACCAGGCGCCCGACGGTTCCGCCTTCGGGTACGAGCCCAACGGAAAAGGCGGTTTCCACTTGTTCTTCGATCAGCTTGGCAATCCGATCGGGAGCGCGGGCTCATCGGTCCGCTACCAAAGCGAGATGTGGGCCGACGACAGCCGTCACCTGTGCTCACTGGACGGTTCAGGCGGGCATTGGAGTCTCGGCTTCGCGCTGCCGGGCGAAGCTCCGAACCCGGTCAACGAAATTGCCCTCGATCCATCGTCACTCGCTCGGTCGGGCATCATCGCGTACTCAGTCGCGGCATGCAGCGCGCGCAACGACCGCGCGGTGATCCCGTACAGCTACCCAGGCCGGCCCACCGCGTACTCGGTCGTCCGGATCTCAGACGGAGCGATCCTCCAGCAGCGCACCTACGCAGCGGGGCAGGTGGAGAACGTGACCGCCAGCGTGGACGGATCTCTAATCGCGGAGAACTCCGGCGTCACCACCCTCATCCGTCGAGCCTCGGACTTGACGCTCGTCAGCGGGCTCGACGCGACCCTGAGAGTCCTCGCTTTCAGCGGGGACGACTCTTCGGTGCTGGTCAGCACCGCACCGCTGGGCGCAGGACTGCCGGCGAACCAGGAGGTCCTCGATTTGCAAACCGGTCGCGTGATCTGGCGTGGAGAGGGCACCTCCGCTGTCAGCTCGTTCGCCGCGCAGCCGGGCGGCAACGCCTTTGCTGTGGCGCTGACGACTGACGGGAATCCGCCGGGCACCATCCTGATGATCTACGGCGACGGGTCCAGGCCGGCCAAGCTGCCGGGCCTCTTCACACCCATCTGGTGAAGTAGATTTGACCTCACATGCCGGTCATCACGATTGGCCGTCAGTTTGGGGCGGGGGGCTCGACGGTGGGCGAGATGCTTGCCGACCGGCTGCATGCCGACCTGCTCGAGTCGCGGATCATCGACGAGGTCGCGCAGCGGCTCCAGCTTCCTAAGGAGGAGGTCGAGGCAGAGGACGAGTCGGCCGGCTCCCTGCTCTCCCGCCTGCTCGTCGCGCTCGGGTCCGCCAGCTCCGAGCCGCTGATTCCACCCGAGGTGACCGCCTGGAGCCCGCCCAACGCCGACCCCGCGTTCGACACGCGCAAGGCCGTCTTGCAGATCACGCAGCACGTCATCCAGGAGGCGGCCCGGGCGGGGAACGTGGTGATCGTCGGCCGGGGCGGCGCCTACCTCCTGCACGATCTCCCGGGAGCGCTCCACGTTTTCCTGGGCGCCTCGAAGTCGGTGCGGGTCAAAGCGATCATGGAGCGGTTCCAGATCACCTCTGAAGAAGAGGCGCGCAAGCGCATGGAGCGGACCGACGAAAACTGGACCGCCTACATCAAACAGGTCTACGGCCACGACCGCAACCTGGCGGGCCATTACGACATGGTCCTGGACACAGGCCGCCTGGGTTATGAGACGACGGTCGAAGTCATCGTGACGGCCCTCGACAGGAAGTAACGTCTCCCTTCCCCCGTAGGGGGAAGGTGGCCCGCCGCGCAGCGGCTGGTCGGATGGGGGGTCATCCAAGCCCGTACCCTTATCGGGCAATGCCCCACGCGCTCGGCTCCCGCACGTCCGGCGTCGACGGCTCCAGCGAAGGCGGCCGCATCAACACCAACAACCTGCCCGGCGCCCTCGTCCTCTACGGCGTCGCCCTCATCCAGACCCTGCAGCGCAAGAACCCCAAAACCAAGCTCTCCGTCGCCCCGGTCCAGGTCGACGGGGTCTGGTGCCTCGAGCTGAGCTACCTGGGAGACGACCCGGCCGGCGCCCCCAACCACTGGCACGGCCACCGGGTGATCCTCCGCAAGCTCGAGCCGCCGCCCAGTGCCTGAAGCCGCCGTTCACGCCTTCGGACCCCAAACCAAGATCCGGGAAGTGGTCGCCGCTCTCGGCGACACGGGCCGCGAGCTGCTCAAAAAGCACGGCTACGACGTGGGCGAAGGCTTCGTCGACGTCCTGTCCCAGTACCAGACGCTCGAGCACGCCGCCCGCACGGAAAGGCTGAGAGATCTGGACGGCTTGCTGCGGGAGCTCAACGCCACGGCGTGACTTCGTGCGGTCCCCACAAAGTTCAGGGGTCGCATTTACATTAACTTGAGGGTTCCAAACTCAAGTCCGGGCGAGTACCATGTCACGAAATTGGGTTCCCGTCCGTTATAGAGATCAAGGATTACGTCATTGCAAAAGTCGAAAGTGGAACCTGACAGGGGCAAATGTGCCTGCGGACGGCGCAAGAAAGATGCGTCCGTCTACATCTATCGCTCCCATCAGGACCGTTATCTATTCCACCGCTGCGAGTGCGGCACGGAATGGACCGAGCACCGCACCGACATCGACCCGGCCGACCCCGTCAGCTCCGACGAGGTGATCGAGGTCCACAAACGCCTGGCCAAATTCGAAGGCTCGATCGCAGAGCTGCTGGAGCAGCACTCGCCTAACTGACGCCACGCCCCGCCATGGCGCTAAGGGTGCATGTAGAAGATCTTCAGGGGCTTGGCCTTGCTCTTGCCCTTGGGCTTGCCGGCGGCAATTGAGTACGACACCCCTGCCGGTACGTACATCCAGTCTCCCGCCGTCAGGGTCTTACGGCCAAACTTCAGTTCGCCGTCCACCACGACACGAAACACCGAGTGCGTGTGACTGTGGCTTGGTACTACCGCGCCCGGCTCCAGCTGGCTTCTGAAATAAAGGACCCCATGTTGCGGACCGACAATGAGCGGCAGCAGCCACTGCTCGACGCCCGCGGGCATCCCGCTTCGCTTGAGATCGCGCGTGACCGCGGCTATGCCGGGATCGCGTGAGGTGATGACTCCCTTTCCCAAAGTAACCTTGTTCTTCCGAAGGGCAGCCCTGATCATCCGCCACGCTGTCAGGTCACCGTTCTTGTCCCGCTCGGTCAACGAATCGTCTGGACGCCATTCAGAGCTCACGGGTCCCCCTCCCTTGAAGCGATCGCTTGACGGCTTTAACCCACCCCGGCAGACAGTACTCTGCACGGGCGGCTTGTCAAGCCTTTGTCGGCCCGAGCCCATGCGCGACGGCCCAGGTGGCAACCTCCGTGCGAGACCGCACGCCGAGCTTGTTCCGGATCCGTTCCACATGGCCTTCGGCGGTTCGCTCCGCGATGAAAAGACGCTGGGCGATCTCCTTATTCGTCATGCCCGCCGCGACCATCGTCACCACCTCACGTTCGCGCCGGCTCAGCAGACCCTGGTCGGTCGGCCCTTCTACCGGACGGCTCTCGACGGGCCCTGATCCGTGCCCGCCGAGGGCGTAATCGAGCACTTCCCCGGTGGTCATGGCCTGGCCCTCTTTCCACGCGGCCTCTCCTCGGCCCCTTGCCCCAAGCCGGTCGAGGGCCCGCTTGCGTACGTCCTCGACCTGTTGGGCTCGGAACGGCCAGGCGGTCAACGAATACTCGCGCGCAAGCCGGTCCGCGGCGCCGGCGAGCCGCAGCGCTCGATCGTCCTGGCTGCGTGCAGCCGCAACCAGCGCCAGACCGACCAGGCACCAGATGATTCCGAACCAGTCGTTGACGACACGGAAGACCGACAGCGACTCGTTCCACGATCCGGCCGCCTCATCGACCAGCCCCAGGTCCAGCTGCGCGTTGGCGAGACTCTCGAGGTATCGGGCCACCCGGGGAGGATCACCCTGCGACCTCGCCGACTCAACGCACCGGTTGAGGATCTCCAACGCAGTGGCCGGGTCACCTTGCGTGATCGCCAGCATGGCCCGCGTGTTGCTCAGATCGTCAACGAGGAGGCGGTTCGTCGAGTCGTTCAGCACCGACAGGGCCTCGTCGTACATCTGGGCCGCGCGCGCAAGCTCGCCGGCTGTTTCGTAGACGATCCCCGCGCCATTGAGAGCCCTTCCAATGAGCTCGGGATCACCGACTTTTCGTGCCATTGAAACAGCCGAATCAGCAAGCCTTCTGCTGGCGGCGTGATCGGCTTGCCGCCACGCAAGGCGGACGGCCATCGATGTGGCCTTGACACGCAGCGCCTCGCTCGGGTTTGAGTGTTCGAGCAATTCCAGGATGAGCTTCCCGGCCCGCGCCTGGTGGCCGAAATCGGAATCCCCGATCTCGAGCGCCAGCCCCATTCCCGCGTCCGGCGCGTTGTCCCGGGCCCAGGTGACGGCATGCCAGAAATTGGCCGACTCCACGGGCTCCCAGTGCTGGGAGTTGAAGAATTCGTAGTGACTCTTCCGCATCGAGTCGAGCTCGCCTGATTCACGCAGCCGCTCACTTGCGAACTCGTGGTGCGACTCGAGCAGACGGAAGCGCGTGCCGCTTTCGTGCCTGTCGGCGACCACCATCGACTTCTGCACGAGGGCGGTCAACACCGCGATCAGGTTCGCCTCAAATCCGTCTGAGCACACGGCGTCGACGCTCTCCGCCGTGAAGCCTCCCTGGAAAACGGCCAGGCGCCGGAACAGTCGCGCCTCGTTTTCAGTCAACAAGCGATGGCTCCAGTCGATCGCGGCGGACATCGTCTGCTGACGCTGCGGCGCCGTTCTGGTGCCCGAGGTCAGGAACCTGAACCGATCGTTGAGATTGCTCAGCAGCTCCTGTTCCGACATCACGTCGATCCGCGCGGCCGCCATCTCGATGGCCAGCGGCAGCCCATCGAGCCGCGCGCAGATCCGGATCACGGAGTCCAGGTTCCGAGTTGCCATCTTGAAGTCCGGAGAGACCAGTCGCGCGCGCGCCTCGAAAAGCAGCACTGCGTCGGGATCGCCCAGCGACGCCACCGGCCAGCGAACTTCGCCAGGAACCCCAAGCGCCTCGCGGCTTGTGGCGATGATGCCGAGCTCGGGACAGCGCTGCAGCGCTCTCAGGCAAAAATCCGCGCACTCGGCGACGACGTGTTCGCAGTTGTCGAGGACGAGCAGCGCTCTCCGAGCCGCGAGCCACGAGGCGGCGACGTCCTGGGCCGCACCGCGCCCTGGCAGCTCGAGCGTGGCGACCACCGCACCGGCCACGTCGTCGGTGGCCGCCAGCTCGATCCACCACACGCCGTCCGGCCACAGGCTCGCATTGGCCGCCGCCAGCTGGGCTGCCAGCCGGCTCTTGCCCGCCCCGCCCGTGCCGGTGAGCGTGAGCAGTCGAGACGTCGAGAGGAGTCGTTTGAGCGACCGCAGCTCCGCCTCGCGCCCGACGAAGGTGGTGAGATGGTTCGGCAGATTGGTCGGGGCGGCGGCAGTCGGTTTGCCCCGGACAGCAACCCTGTCCATCGCCGTATCTTCGCCCACAAACACGGGAAAGAGAGAGGGACCGGGGAGATCCCTCTCTCGACGATTGCACCCGAAGGGGATATCGGGTGATTGGAAACACGACCGTTTAGATGTAGCCGTGCGGCTTGCTCGCTCGAATCGAAGCCGCGAGCTGGCTGTTGCGCTCCTGGGCGTCAGGCCCAAGGAAGCTGCTGGGAGCGAGCTGCGTGCCCGGCCGGTCGTCCGGTCCGACGGCCGCAGGGCCGGCCTTGTCGTCGATCGTCTGCACGCCACCGCGGTGACCCGAGAGCTGCAACGAGCCGCCCTGGCCCTGAACGATGTGTGCGGGCACGCCAACCGGTGCGCTGAGGTTCTTCGCCACGACCCCTGCCGTGACACCCAGCCCCATCGTGGCCACTACTGCGCACACCGCGACGAAACTCCGAGAGATCCCCGATCCGCGAATCGCTGTCCTGGCTTCCATTTGTGTTCTTCCTCTCCGTCTTTATTCGGCGCGAGCCGTTGAGAGCAGACTAGGAATCAGAGGGCATGCCCCAAAAGGCGGAAAACACCTGAAAAACCCAAAGCAGGTACCTGAAAACGAGTACCTGAACCCCAAGGGGTGAAGGGACGGACGGAACCCTTATTTCACCTCACCGCTCGCCGGGGAGGTCGGCCCGGCTCGCGAAGCGAGCCCGGCCGGTTGGGGGGTAACCCTATATTTCAACCTCCCCACCGTGTGGGGAGGTCGGGCGCCGCTAGTTATTCACCTCCCCACCATGTGGGGAGGTCGGGCGCCGCTTGCGGCGCCCGGGTGGGGCGGAACCCTTATGTATCCAGGCTCAACCGGCACACCCTGGGATGGACCACCACGTACGGCAGATGCGCCTGGACGAAAGCGTTCGGGTCGACAAAGCGATAAGGGAAGGCGGGAAACCCCGAGCAGGCGCTGGGCGGCAGCGCCCCGTTCCAGGCGTGCGGTTCGTAGTCACCCATGAACACGGCGAAATGCAGGTGCGTGAGCGCGCCCATGTCCGCCACATCGGCAAACACCTCGCCCCGCGCCACTGGCGTCCCCACCTTGTACCCGGCCCGCGGCCAGACGTGCCAGTACTGCGTGATCACCACCCCGTAGCTGGTCGAGTGGCGGATGAGCACCCCGCCGCGAAAGGTGGGATCCACGGTGTACCCCACGATCACCCCATCCGCCGCGGCCATCACGGGCTGGATCCCAGTCTTGATATCGACCCCCGTATGCAGCCAAACGGCGCCGGAAGCGCAAGCGCGCAGCACCGACCCGTTGCAAAGCCGCCACTCGCTCCCAAACCCAAGGCAATGGGGCTCCCAGGTGGGGAGCGGGTAGTTGAAGTAGTCGGAGTGCGGCACGGTGACAGGCCCGGAAGGAGGAGCAATCGCGACTGGCTGCGGGCTCTGAACGAGCACCGCCAGCGCCGCGCCGACCAGAACGAACCAGCGCATCACCCCAATCTACAGCTGGGGTGGCAGTGGCGCTGACAATCCCCGTTGCCATCGCGGTCGTGGCGCGGTCGGCTGAAAAAGAAATGGGGCCGGCTGCTGTAGCCGGCCCCGACGCTCAGTTACTCGTTACTTGGTCGGCTCTTCCATCTTTAGGAGGCCGAACGCTGCTCCCTCTGGGTCGCTCACGATTGCGAAGCGCCCACCGGGCATGTCCATGGGGGACAGCATTTCCTTGCCGCCCTCCGCGATCACCTTGTCGAACGCCTTGTCGACGTTCTCAACGTTGAAGTAAACCAGCCAGTAGCTTGGCACCTCGGCCGGGACCATCTCATTCATTTCCGTGCCGCCCGCGATGCTCTCGCCGTCAAGCTGGAATTCCGTGTACTCGCCCGGCTGGCCTTCGCCCATGGGGCTCTTCTTCTCGCCCCAGCCGAACAGGTCTTTATAGAAGGGCTCCACCTTGTTGAAGCCACGCGCGTTGAGCTCGGCCCAACCCATCGAGTTAGCGCCCGTCGACTGCGACCCGTGCATCTTTCCGGCCTGCCATAGGCCCAGGTATGCGCCGCTCGGGTCCTGGATGATGGCCATGTGGCCCTGGTCGCCGACTTCCATCACCGGCGCGATGATCTTGGCGCCCGCCACCTCAGCCTTCTTGGCCGTCTCGGCCGCGTTGGCGGTGCCGATGTAGACAGTCCACGCTGAGGGCTGCTGCTCCATCTGCTTTGGGGTGATGCCAGCCACATCCTTGCCCTCGGCCTGCGCCGTTGCGTAGCCGCCGTACTGCGGGTCGGGGCTGACCTCGACCTTCCAGCCGAACACTGCCGAGTAGAACTTCGCCGCCGCTTTCGGATCAGTGGCCGCAAGGTCCGTCCATACCGGCTTGTGGGCTACTGCGGTTTTGGCTTCTGCCATGTGTCGCCTCCTTGAATCCCCGTGATTGCCAAACGCAAACCCAGTACACCAGCAGAAGGTGAAGCGACGGTTATGAGTTGGCGATGGCGAAATCGGTCGTCACGTTGACTCCGTTACGCAGCGCCTGCACGGTTGAGCAGTAGCGCTCCGCACCACCCAGCATACGCTGCGCTCGCTCGTCGTCCAGCCCCTCTTTCAGCGTCCCTCGGGTGCGCATCCGGATCCGTTGCGCCCACCGGGACATCGATGCCGACCGGAGGTAAACAGCAGAACGTTTGAGAGCCCTCCCCTTGCGGGGAGGGCTCAAGCGTGGAGAGGGTAGTGGGTTGGTGAGAACGGATTACGCCGCCGCCGCGTGAACCTCCGCGAGCAGCTGCTGGCCCTGGGAGATGAGGTCGCTCACGTTGCGGTCGTTGTGCTGGGTTGACGCGCCCGGAGCGGTCGTGTCGAGCAGCGCGATCATCTGGGCCGCCAGCGCGTTGCGCTGCGAGGTCCAGGCCGCGATCTGAGCATCAGCATCGATGTAGGTCTGATCGCCCGAGTCGTTGCTGAGCGTTGCCCTGGTGGCGAAAGCGATGCTGTCGAGCGAGAGCTGCCCGACCGGCGCATTGATCTGCTTGTAGACGTCGGCGAGCTGGTTGAGATCCTGCCGGGTCTCGGTCATGACCTGTGAGATCGGCCGGCCCTGGTGGATGTAGTCGTCGTGGAGGCCGGTGAGCGCCATGATCGTCGGGCGGATGTCCGAGTGGTCGGTCCACAGATCGCCGGTAGCCCCGAGGTTCTTCACGTCCGGCCCGACGAGGCCGAGCCACGTGGTGTTGATCTCGGGCGCGATGTCACCGTGATTCCAGTTGAACGCCGGGTTGATTGCCGTCGTCGGCGGGAAGGTGCTCAGGAAGTAGTCGGGCTTGGCGAACATCGTGAAGGTGGCATCCCGCTTTGGATCGGCCGTGATCATGTGAAGTAGGCCCATCTCAGCCTGGTCCGCGAGGAAGTTGTCCAGCACCTCGGTGTTGCCGCTGTAGGGATTCACGGCGGTGACGGTGCCGGCGGCGCGCTCGAGGTTGCGGGTCGTCGAGGACGTCTGTGACGGGTTGCCGTTGATGTAGAAGTTCGGTGCGGAGTCGGAGTGGACGCTGAAGTTGGTGGTTGCGCTGGTCTGCGCCGCGATCAAAGCCTTGATGTTGGCCGCTACCTCGCCGATCTTGGAATAGGTGCAGGGAACGGTGACGCCGTCGCAGTTGGCCGGGCTCGGCGGACCGGCGATAAGGTGGTCGCCCTCATCCGACGTGAAGCTGAACAGCGTGTTGCTTCTGTTGATGCCGTCCTGCGCCAGCCTTGCGAAGAAGTCGGTGAAGGCCTGGTTGTAAGCCTTGAGCTGAGCGACGTAGCCGGCCTCGCCGGGTCCATACGGGACGGTGCCGGGGTGCTGCTGGTGTCCGTCCGAGATGTAGGCGTACGTCACCGGCACGCCGTGCTCCTGCATCGTGGCGACGTAGCCGAGCGAGGTGCTGGCGGTCATGCTGTCGAAGCCGGGGAAGCCCGGCTGGCCGAATCCATCCACGATGGGGGCGCCGTTGGTGTCGTTGACCGCGGCCCCGCCGGCGATCGCGGGATTCACGTACTTGGCTCCGAAGAGTCCCTTGAAACCGGTGTAGCCGCCTGGCTCGTCCGGCAGCAAGTCGGGACGAGAGTTGGCGTTGCCGCTGCAGATTCCACCGCCAGAGCCGCAGTGGACGGCGATTCCGACGAAGTCCGTCTGTGCGAGGTTGCGGGCGGCAGTGTTCGGCGGAGCGCTGGCGGAAGCCGCAGCCTCGGCGGCTTGGGACGACCCGGCGCCAAAGACGGTCGGGATGTCGATCGAGGTGTTTTCCAGCTCGATGTTCGCGGTGCCAACGCCGCCGACGTCACAACCGGCGCGGGTGAACGGAACCCACGGAGCCGGCGCGTTCTTGCCTTGCGCGGTGAGCATGTTGGTCGTCTTGTCCGTTCCCGCGGCGCTTGTCGGATCGAACAGGGGCGAGCTCCAATAGGCAAACGACACGCCCGTGCTGCTGTTGCCGTTCGGCAGGTAGTAGCGGAATGAGTTGCTGATCGGCACGCCCATGTTGTCGCCGTAGGTGCCGGTGAGCGCGGTCAGGATGTCAGTCGCCGTGTGGGCGATGAGCGGCGTGTGCTCGTTGGTGAGCAGCGCGCCATTGCCTTCGATGAAGTTGAGCAGGGCAGGCAGCTGCTGGAGGTCGGAAGGCACGTTCGGGTTGTCGCGGGTGAAGTGGGTGTTGTCGAACACGATGTTGACGACGTGCTGCACGCCATTCCCGAGATTGCAGGTACTCGCCGCGGCTTGAGCCGGCGCCGTACTTGCGGCCGTAGCGGCCGGAACCGCCACCTGCCACCCCATGGCGACCGCCGCCACGACAAAGAGCCTGATCAACCGTCTCATACCGTTCCCCCTTTGCAGAAACCGACGCCACATGGCACACGACCCTAGCCGTCGCCAGTTATCCCGAGGTTATCACCGGATTAGGGAATTTTTCACCTCCCCGCTCGCCGGGGAGGTCGGCGCGGAGCGCCGGGTGGGGGGCTGGGGTCTATTCACCTCCCCGCTCGCCGGGGAGGTCGGCGCGGAGCGCCGGGTGGGGGGCTGGAGTCTATTCACCTCCCCGCTCGCCGGGGAGGTCGGCGCGGAGCGCCGGGTGGGGGGCTGGGGTCTATTCACCTCCCCGCCCGCCGGGGAGGTCGGCGCGGAGCGCCGGGTGGGGGGCTGGGGTCTGTTCACCTCCCCGCTCGCCGGGGAGGTCGGTGCGAAGCGCCGGGCGGGGGAATACCCTCTGGCGACTTGGCCTAGATATTGACACCAGATACATCGGCATGATATATCTGTACGCGATATGGAGCTCGGCCCGACGGCCTACGTCATCCTCGGCATCCTCAACCTAGGTCCACACTCGGGCTACGACATCAAGCAGCTCGCCGATGTGTCGACCCGACACTTCTGGGCGACCAGCTACGGACAGATCTACCCCGAGCTCAAGCGCCTGTCGGAGTCGGGCCTGATCAAGTCCGAGGACGCCTCGAAGGGCACCCGCCAGCGCACGCTCTACCACCTGACCGCGAAGGGCAAGCAGACGCTGCGCACCTGGGTGACCAACCCGGCGATCCAGAGCCTCGAGATCCGCGACGAGATGCTCTTGAAGCTCTTTTTCGCCGACGCGATGTCGCCCAAAGAGACGGTGCGCCACCTCGAAGCGATGAAGCGCCGCCACCAGGACGTCGCGAGCGGGCTCCGCGCGCACGAGCCGATGGCCGCAACCTCGCCGCATCGCATGCACCGCGAGGTCATGAAATTCGGAATCGCGTTCCACGACTGGAGCGCGGATTGGTTTGGAAAGCTGGCAAAGGACCTGGAGACAGGCAAGGAGACAAAGAAGTGATTTTCGAAGGGCTGGGGCGGTTGATCAACCGGGCGCCGTGGGTGATCGTCGGAGTGGCGATCGCGTTCGCAGCGATCGGCGGAATTTTCGGCGGCCCGGTGGCAAAGTCGCTACAGGTAGGAGGTTTCCAGGACCCGAGCTCGCAATCGACCGTGGCCGTCAACCGCCTGCAAAGCGCGAGCGGGGTTCGATCCGACGGCGGACTCGTCGCGCTGGTCAAGACGCCCGACGGTGCCACGTCTCCCGCCGGCATGGCGGAGGTGACCAAGGTCACCGGCACGATGAGCGGCGACCCGGACATGGCGCAGGTCGTGACCTACTACCAGACGCACGACCCGTCGATGGTCGCGAGCGACGGCAGCAGCACGATCGTGGTCGGGTTCTGGAAGCCGATCAGCGACCAGGAGGCCGTCAACGGCGCGACCCGGCTCGCTGACGATCTGAAGAACAACTCCAACGTCAAGTTCGGCGGGTTCGCCGCGATCAACCACCAGCTGAACATCCTCATCACCGGCGACCTGGCACGCGCCGAGCTGCTGGCGTTCCCGGTCCTCTTCCTTCTATCTCTATGGGTCTTCCGCGGAGTGATCGCGGCGCTGCTCCCGCCGCTGGTGGGCGGCATCGTGATCCTGGGCTCCTTCCTCTTCTTGAGGGGAGTGGCGGAGGTGCACCCGGTCTCGATCTTCGCGCTGAACCTGGCGACCGGCATGGGCCTGGGCCTGGCGATTGACGCCTCCCTATTCATGGTGTCGCGCTACCGCGAGGAGATGGCCAACGGCCTGTCGCCGGACAAAGCAATCGGCGTGACGATGCGGACGGCCGGTCGCACGGTGTTCTTCAGCGCGCTGACAGTGGCCGCGGCGGCCGCCTCGCTGACCGTGTTCAAGATCAACTTCCTGTGGTCGATGGGCGTGGCGGGCGTCATCGTCGCGCTGACCGCCGGCGCCATGGCGCTGACAGTCCTGCCGGCCGTGCTGCGACTACTGGGCCCCCGAGTGAACATGCTGGCGCCAAAACGGTGGCAGCAGTCGGCAATGGCCGCGGCCGGAACCACGGGCTTCTGGTACCGGTTCTCGCACTTCGTCATGCGCCGGGCGCTGCCGCTGGCGGTTCTCAGCGCGGCCCTGCTGATCGCGCTGGGCTTGCCGTTCGCAGGCATCAAGTTCAACTCGGTTGACGAGACGGACCTGCCGGCGAGCAGCGACGCGCGGATCGTCCACGACACGCTGGTCCGCGACTACGGAGCGCCGACGGGCGCGACCGTGACGATCGTGGCCGAAGCGCCGGCCTCAGACGCCGCGGATGTGCAATCGCTCGCCAACAGCCTGAGCTCCCTGGGCGGTGTCGACCGCGTAACGACGCCGCAGCCGGTAGGCACCGATACGTGGAAATTCGACCTGCAGACCAAGCTGGGCACGTTCGACCCGGCCGCACAGCAGCTGGTGCGGGACGTGCGAGCGCAATCGGCGCCGTTCCCGGTCTTGGTGAGCGGCCAGGCAGCCGCGTTCGTGGACCTGGAGCAGTCGCTGGCCTCGGGCCTGCCGCTGGCAATCGCGATAGTCGTAGTCGCGACGGTGCTCATCCTGTTCTTCATGACGGGATCGGTCGTGCTGCCGATCAAGGCCGTCCTGATGAACCTGCTGACGCTGAGCGCGGCGTTCGGCGTGCTGGTCCTGGTGTTCCAGGACGGGCGATTCGAGAACCTGCTGCAGTACACAAGCCAGGGAGCCCTGGAATCAACGCAGCCGGTGCTGCTGTTCGCGATCGTGTTCGGCCTCTCCACCGACTACGGCGTCTATCTACTGACGCGAATCAAAGAAGCCCACGACGCCGGCCTGCCGAACTCGGAAGCGGTGGCGACGGGCCTGCAGCGCACGGGCCGCATCATCACCGCCGCAGCCCTCCTCTTCTGCGTAGCGATCGGCGCGTTCGCAACGTCGCAGATCATCTTCATCAAGGAGCTGGGAATCGGCATCGCGGCCGGCGTACTGGTCGACGCGACGGTGGTCAGAGCGTTCCTGGTCCCATCGCTGATGGCGCTCCTAGGCAACTGGAACTGGTGGGCGCCGCGCCCCCTGCAGTGGCTGTACCACCGAGCCGGCCTAAGCGAAGGAGCTCCCAAACCCGTTCCGAGCTAGTCACCGGGGCTTCTGCGATTATTCCTAATACGTTTCGATTATTGCGAATAGCATCGGATTTGTGTTACGATCCAACTCGGCTGACTCGCCAGTCGGCGCACGGAGATACTAGGAGCAAGGCATCATGGAAAACGATAAAGAGGTGTCGGACCAGCCTCGTCCAAGCGACTTTGCGTTCATTCCCCAGCCAGGTGATCTCGCTGAGCTGCGGCGGCTCGAGGAGAGCATGGATGGCCAGAGCTTGGCCCTCAAGGTAGGCGATGGGGATGCGCGTGGGCTTCCGCCTTTGGTCGAGGCTGCGTTGGTGAGAATCCTCGCCTTTCTCTCTGCGAATCGTGCGGTCACGATTCAGGCCCATGACCAGCTGCTCACGACGCAGGAGGCCGCGGACATCCTGAAGGTGTCGAGACCATTTGTAGTGGGACTGCTCGACCGGGGCGACCTGCAATCTGGCCCCAGCGCAGGTACCCACCGTCGCGTTTACCTAAAAGAGGTCGTCGACTTCCAGCGGCGATTGGGGAAGACGACGCCGCGGCCCGCGCCGGCACACAGTGAATACGAGGCGACCGTCGTCGATGCCCCATCTGTCGCCGTCGACGCTCCCGTCACCCGATACATGACGATGGAGGCCGGCGACTAGATTCGACAATTAGAGTTGCCGGATCTGCGACTCGATGTCGCTGATTTCAAGTTGCAACGGCTGGTTCAGGTCGCGAATGGCTTGATTCAAGTCCTGGAGCACCCTGAGAAAGTTGCTGCCCGGAGTGGCGACCAGTTCTGCAAGAGCATCCTCAGCCAGCGTGTAAAGAGACACGATGTCCGAGTATCCGAGGCGGTCAAGCTCGAACCGGTTCTCTACCAAACGCGCCTCTGCCACTCCGCGCCAATAGTCGAACCGCGCCAGGTCGCTATCGGCGACGTAGCGACCCGCTTGCGCCAGCGCAGCGCCTGCTTGGCCTAGGGCAAGCAGGACCTTCAAACGGAGCTCGAGACTCTTGTTCGCCTGTCCTCGGCTTCTGGCTTCCTTCGCCATCTGCAGGTCATGCTCCCACAGCTGTTTGGTTCGCTGAATCTGCATTTCATTGTCTCGTTCAAGCTGAGCTTTCTGCTCGGCTAGGGCGTTCTCGTGCTGCCTGTCGAGCTCCTTTTCCTTCTCTACAAGGGCGTTCTCGTGCTGCCCATCAAGGAGCTTTTTCTGCGCGACAAGGGCGTCTCGATGCTGACGCCCCGCAACCATCCAGGCCGCCAAGGCGCCGAGTAGCGCCGTGATCAAGGCGGCGCCAATCGTCGTTGTGGGGTCGCTCACAGCGCGAAGGATGGCAGGAGTCGATCGAAACAACAACGGAGTTTTGCGCCAGCCGGCGGCGTGAATTTGGGCGGTTCGAGTAACTGCTGCAGAACACGAGCCAGGGAGCGCTGGAACAAACGCAGCCGGTGCTGCTGTTCGCGATCGTGTTCGGCCTCTCCACCGACTACGGCGTCTAATTGCTGACCAGGATCAAAGAAGCCCACAACGCCGGCCTGCCGAACTCGGAAGCGGTGGCGACGGGCCTGCAGCGAACAGGCCCCATCATCACCGCCGCAGCCTTGCTCTTCTGCATAGCGATCGGCGCGTTCGCAACGTCGCAGATCATCTTCATCAAGGAGCTCGGAATCGGCATCGCGGCGGGCGTCCTAGTGGACGCGACGGTAGTCAGAGCGTTCCTGGTCCCATCCCTGATGGCGCTGCTAGGCAACTGGAACTGGTGGGCGCCGCGTCCGCTGCAGTGGCTATACCACCGAGCCGGCCTGGCGAAGGAGTCCCAACAGTCGCGGCTTAGACGATTGCGCTGGAGTGGCCCAGATGCCATGGTTGCGCGATGCCGAGGCGCCAGAAAGCTCTCCCGCCGCCGACCAACTGGAAGCGGCTCACGATCGCTACGTTCGGCATCTGCTTGGGCCTCGCGGTGTTCGTGCTCATCTTGTGCGAGATCATCGCTCCGGCGGTTGCCAGCGCGTCGCGCCCGGCGCCGTCGGGCTTCAATTACGGCGTCGCGTTTGGCGCGAATTTCTTCCGCCCGTTCGGCTGGATAGTCGCCGCCGGCCTGGTTATCCTGGCGCCGATCACCCTGCTGGCCCGAGCCGCTGACGATCTGGGCGATCGCTTGAGGGATTGGGTCCGCGGCGGGAGATCTAACCCGTAGCCGCTAGATGAACTTGACCTTGCGCGCCTTGGCCCTCTCGGCCTCGACGTGCTTCTGTTCCTGGCCGGCGGACTCAGCCCGACCTCGAATCCGTGCCTCGCGCTCAGTCTCAAAGCGCAGAGTCCGGTCATTGGCGAACTTGATCGCGTCCTGGGTCAGCGTCTTGCAGTACTCGATGAAGCCGTCCACGTCAATGCCCCGAAAGACAATGGTCCGCTCCGAGAAATGCGAAAACGCCTCCGTCTTGACCTTCGCGCCAGCAGCGGTTCCGGAGTCGGCCCAGTATTCCCGAAACGCCTCCATCCACTGCTCAGAGGGGTCGTCGCTGAGCTTCACAAGGACATGCCCAAGCTCATCAACATCCAGGCCTTCCGCCGCAACCGAAGTACTCATGCTGCCCGGCATCCTAGCTCATGGCCTCGATCCGAGAGCCGGCCTAAACTCGTCGGCAAACCATGAGGAATCTGGATCAGGAGTGCTTGCGACGTTTTGGGCAAGCCGATCTTGGGTCTACAGAAGCACCAAGGCGACCGGCGGGTTAGCCTAATGCCAGCGTGCAGCACAATCCTCCCTGGAGTGTTGAGGAATTGACGCTCGCCTTGGACCTGTACCTACGCCGCGGTTTGGTCGCCCAATCCGATCCTGAGTTAGTCGAACTGAGCGAGCTCTTGAACGCTCTCCACGGCCACGGCCCTGTACCCGATGCTGTCAGGTACCGGAACGCGAATGCCGTTCACATGAAGCTGGGCAATTTCCGCGCACAAGACCAGCCGGGACAGGGCCTCCGGCACGGCAATCGACTCGAACCTCTCGTCTGGAAACGGTTCGCGACTGACCGCAAGCTGCTCGCCTCGGAAGTCGCTCGTATCAGACGGTCTGTGGTCTAGGGCCTTACCCGGCGGCACCCGCCCCAACGAGATCGCTGGGCGTACGTTTGACGGAAATCTGTGGCTAAGTCGTATGTGCCGTGGCCGTCTTCACCACATGTGCGGTCGGTCATGCAAGCCAATCGCAAGGCGCACTCCGGCCCAGAATTGAAGCTCAGGTCCGCGATCCATGGACTTGGCCTTCGGTTCCGAGCGGTCTCACGGCCGGCCGGCCTGCGCGTCGTCGTTGACATCCTGTTTCCCCGCTCAAAAGTGGCGGTGTTCGTCGACGGTTGCTACTGGCACGGCTGCCCTAGCCATGGGACGACTCCCAAGACTAATCCCGGGTACTGGATCCCCAAGATCGAGCGCACCCGACGACGCGACCAGTTAAACGACGAGGTGCTACGTCAGGCAGGCTGGGAGCCTATCCACGTCTGGGAGCACGAGTCGGTTGATGGGGCAGCACAGCGAATAGCGGCAACCGTAAGGATGAGGTCGACTCACAAGACTGATCGCAGTTCAAGTTCTGGTGTAGTGGAATAACCTATTCACAACGAATTCTCTTGACCCGAACGTTCGTTCGGGCTATCCTCTGCAGAAACGCCCGGTCAGTTCATCTAAGGGGTCCGTCAGACAAGTTTTGAAGTTCATCGATCTCTTCGCGGGCCTTGGCGGCTTCCACCTCGCGCTCGAAGCACTTGGCCACAACTGCGTTTTCGCGTCTGAGGTGGACGACGAGTTGCGTAGGCTGTACGTTCGAAACTTTCCCGGCGCGGCGGAGTATGTCGTTGGTGATATTCGAGCTCACCACCGCAAAGTCCCGCCGCACGACATTCTCTGCGCGGGCTTCCCTTGTCAGCCATTTTCTAAGTCGGGATTCCAAGACGGCCAGTTCGACACCCGGGGAACGCTGTTCCACGACATCATCGCCATCCTGAAAGACCACAAGCCCACTTATGTCCTCCTGGAGAATGTCGGAAACTTCGAGCAGCATGATGCTGGTCGCACATGGGCCGTCGCCAAGGGAAGGCTTCAGCGGCTCGGCTACTCGGTTGTGGCTACTGAGCACGTTAAGAGCGGAGGCGGTGGGCTCCTCTCGCCACATCACCTTGGCTTTCCGCAGACCCGCGAGCGTTTCTATGCAGTCTGCAAACGTGGGCCGCTCTCGGGTGAGGTCATGCCGTTCGCTGATCGGAAGCGGATCACTGATGTCCGTCCGTACCTTCAGACAACTTCAGACCTAACCGATTCGGACCGATCTGAGACAAGATTGAGCGCACTACAAAGAGAATGCATCGAACATTGGAATCGCCTCCATCGCGCACTCTCAAATCGGCAGGAGTTTCCCTCCTTTCCTTTGTGGAGCGATGAATTTGCAGCGCGCTACTCATACGACCACCCAACGCCTTTCACGGCGCGAAAGGACCTGCTTCTGAGGTGGACGAAAACGTCGGGAGGCCGGAGCGAAATGACTCGCAGGGAGTTGATCGATCGACTCCCCAGCTACGCCCGAGACGAGGTCAGCCGGTTCCCACACTGGAAGGTTCGGTTCATTGAGCAAAATCGCGCCTGGTACAAAACTCACAGAGCTACTTTCCCGGCGGATTGGCTGGTCGGTGTTCGCGACTTTCCGGCCTCCCTGCGCAAGATGGAGTGGAATTGCCAAGGCGAAGATCGCAACCTATGGAGCCACGTAATGCAATTTCGCCCGTCGGGCCTTCGAGTCAAGCGGATGCGTAGCATCCCGGCGTTAGTAGCCCTCACCACCACGCAAATCCCAATCATCGGGCCCCTACGCAGATCTATTACGCGAGTCGAAGCGCTGCGGTTCCAAGGCTTCCCCGACCGTCACGAGCTTCCCGAGGCCAGAGATGCTGCTTTTCGCGCAATTGGAAACGCCGTACATGTCGATGTTGCACGATCGATTGCAGCCAGGCTTCTTGGCCAGCAAGCACCAGCCCTGAGAGTGCGCGTCTCGGACGGGGAGGCCATTGCCGCGATTTCACTAGACAGCCTCACCGAAGGAGTGCCCGCATGAACGCAACCGCTGACGGCACGCTCAGATCGATCGGCCCGATTGCGTCGTCGATCGCAGAGTCGCTTCAGATCCCTGATTTGAGCGCATCCGATCCCATGTCCTTTTGGAAGGACATCGCCACGGCACTCACCCAAACATATGAAGGTGACACCGCTTCTGAAATCGCGAAGTGGTTGCTTTTTGACAAGTTCGACCGCGAATGGGACCCAGATGAGGCTGTCGACGAAGAGAGTGGTCTGCCCTCAATAACGGCGTATGAAGAGGTTCTCGACATCGCCAATCGGCTGCAACAGCCAGGGCCGGACGACCAGGAGCTCCCCGAAAACGTGATCGCCCTGGACGATGAGGAGGAAGCTGGGTCCGATGCGCTTGCTGAGTTGTCTGAAGACATCGGATTTCTCCCAGTCGACCTTGGACTTGAAACAGTCTTGTCTCGCATCAATCGCGGCAATTTGGTTATTAGCCCTGAATGGCAGCGAAGCTATGTCTGGAAGTCAAAGCGCAAGAAGAGATTCATTGAGTCGCTATTAATCCACCTTCCGATTCCCTCAATCCTTACTTGGCTAGACACTAAATCTCAAATCGAATACGTCATCGATGGGCGGCAGCGTCTGGAGACACTGGTTAGGTTCTGCAGCACGCGAGAAGAACTGGAACGACTCCAGATCGGCGAAAAGCCTTTCAAGACCTTCACCTCGAAGGAGCCTCTGTTTGCGCCCGGACGTCAACTGAGCGAGGTAGCGAACAGACGCTTTGATCAATTCCCGCAGCGCTGGAAGGATCGAATCTACGGACAAACCTTCAGAATTATTCGATTCGACCGGCTGACCAGAGGCCAGCTTTACCAAGTATTCGAGCGATATAACACTGGAGGAGTCCAGCTCCAGGCTCAAGAGATACGGAATGCCGTCTACCAGAACTCTCCCCTCCACAAACACCTCTGGAACCTAGCTCGCGAGTATGCAGACCCCAAACCTGTCCCTGATGCTGACATAGATCGCGTGGCAAGTGATCTGCGCGCAAGGATGGACAGGAAAGTGGATCGCTATGGCGTCTATTCGTTCCTTGGCAGGGTCATGGCGTTTACCTACTTTCAGGCAGGGCGAAAACCACCACAGCGAGCATTCCAGCCCAACTACACGGCCACTGTCGCCTCGGCTACGAACGACTTCATGGAGGACTACGAACACCTCGAATGGGACGAGCTCCGCGGTAAATGGATTCGGATGTACGAGAAGACAATTGAGTGGTACACCAACGATCTGGCGCTCGTGCGTCCGACCGCTAGCAAGGTCCCATTTCACGCTTTCCTGGCAACTGTTCAACTGGCGACTACCCCACATCTGCTCGCGCATATTGATGCCAACCAAGTGGCCGAGGCGGCAGTAATCGCCGCGATCCGAAGCTCGTGGCGCGACTTCGCATTCAAAGAGCCCGATCCCGATCAACCAGGGCGAATCGGAATCGTCTTTGAGAAGCAGAACTCCACGCTTTTCTGGAGCGCTCAGCGCCGCTGGCTCCAACTGCTTCGTGATCAACTCGGGCTCTGAGCTTCAGACACGTCTGGCTAACAAATGAGGGCTCTCCTATACGACAAGTCGCTCGCGCAGCCAGCCGGGCAACGCGTCGCGAGACTCGGTGACTGGTGGGCTCGCTACATTCGCCAGTTGAAGCGAACTCGCACCGGTCTGCGGGACGAGTCGCCCCAGTTGACGGAACTGGCTCAATCAGTTCAAGAAACCATCGCCATCCTCCCGGATCCGATGGAATGGGGAGGGAATCCTTCTCCGTTCAAAGGACTAATCGTAGGTTCGGTGCAAAGCGGCAAGACCGCCAACATGATTGGTTTAACCGCTGCCGCCATCGATCAGGGATACCGCATAGTCGTCGTGCTGGCCGGACGGACCGAAGACTTACGAAGACAGACTAGTCTCAGATTCAATCGAGATCTCATGGGCCGATCCGACGAGATTCCCGGGTCGGGGGGACTTACGACTCTAGGAACTCCAGTTGGACCAGGTCCACTCGGTGGATTCTCGCTGCCCTATGCCGCGGACGCAGCAGATTACAGCCCCTTGTTGACCGGCATGACACAGGCGTTGTCACGCGGCGAACCATGCGTCTTAGTGCTAAAGAAGTGGCCCAAATCGTTGAGTCACGTTGGGTCAAGAGTTCTCAGACCGCTGTATGACCAACTCGGACTTGGTGCTCTTCCGATGCTTGTCCTCGATGACGAGTGCGACGATGGGTCCGTGCCTGGTGGTGGAGAGCCAAAGGACATACCCGAGCTCATTACAAGGCTGTGGCGGCGACCCCCACGGGAAACACCTCACGTCGCTTACGTCGGGTACACAGCAACTGCAGCAGCTTCGCTGCTTCAAGATCCTGACCTTGAACTTTATCCTTCTCACTTCGCCCAGCTGCTTCGGTACCCGAGTCACGCTGACTCCTCACTGACTTATGCAGTTGCGAATGCAGATGACCGATACACAGGCTCATTCGTGTTCTACGAGCAATTTGGAGATGTACCAACCGTTGAAGACAACTTTCTAGTTTGTCCGCTAGTGACCGAGGATGAGGTGGACGATTCTCCGGACAAGAGTGACAGCCTCTTGGAGGCCGTCATCGCATTTTTCGTCGCCGGAGCCTATCGCCTAGCGCTCAATCCAGCCGCGAGGTTCGATGACCCCGAGCGCCTGCCCCCGACACACACAATGATCATTCAAGCCTCCAGCTCGCAAATTGACCATAAGAGGTTCGCGTACGCGATCCGCGATCGGTTTTTCGGGGAAGATGCTTCCGACGGGGTAGTGCGGTTCCGGTGGGAGCAAGTTGGTCCCCTGTTTGCCGCAGACGAAGGTAGATGGCACGCCTGGTATGCGAGCTTCGAAACCACGAGAAAGAGGATCGAGAGAGAGGCTCCGCATCGGCCGAACCTCCCAAATCCTCCGGTCGGCTGGGAACACGTGAAAGGTCGCCTCGCTGAAGCAGTTAACAACGTGAAGCTTCGGGTCGTGAACTCGGAGGTGGAGATAGGAACTTCATTGAGTTTCGCGCCTCCGCTGGGCATCGATGGCCGACGGGCATTGCCACAGGACATCTTTACTATCGCTGTCGGAGGAGGAATTCTGTCCCGAGGTCTCACGATCGAAGGACTATGCATCTCCTACTACACCCGCGAAGTTGATCGTCCGCTCGAAGACGCCACAATGCAAATGAGTCGCTGGCTCGGCTACCGCGGCGAGCATTTAGAGTACTGTCGCCTCTTTACCACCGAGTCAGGCTACCGTCGGCTTAAGGCGTTTCACGAGAACGATCAGCAGCATCGCGCTCGACTGGCACTGCTGATGGAGAATCGCGAACAGGTAGACAAGGCGCGCATCGCTCTGAGAACACTTCCAACGGCGCTTTTGACCGCGAAGATCGGTATCGGCCGGAGGCACGACATTGCATTTAGCCCATATACACACGTATTCAGTACGGTTGAGGTAGGAGAGTTGGCACTTGTGAACCAGGAGCTCGCATTTGCCCTGGTACAGCAGATCGCTTCACGAGGTGGCAAAGAGATCAAGGTGGGAGGAGGGCATCACCGCGGCATGGTCTCTGGTCGTTGGTCGGCGGGCGAAGTTGCAGACGTGCTGGACGCCTGGTCCCTAAGCAGCCACAACCCCGATCCAGCCGATTATCCCCACGCCGAGTACCACCGACCCGCAGACACGCGGCGGCCAATCTCGCGCAGCAACGATCCTCGAAATGACCCATACCTCCTCGCCGCATACTTGCGCTGGTGGGCTGCCAATCCGGCCGACTCACCGCCGCCTTTGTTCAACGTCGGCGTCACTTACGGATTGCTCACGGGCAAAACGCATCCATTCACATTCTCACTTCTCAACCGAACGATTACAGAAGAGGGGGTACTAGGAGGAGGTTGGGGAGGCGACGACAAGACAATTGATGGTCCGCCTCCAGAGTTGATAGACAGTGCAGGCGACCGAAAAGTGGGCGCAGAAGGACTCTTGCTGCTCCATGTCATTCACGCTGAAGCCACGGGCCGGAGTGGTAAGGGACATCCGCGAGGCTCGCATACGATTTCATTCGGCATCGCTGTCCCGGCAGGGGGCCAGCCTTTCTCAGTTGTTGTGAACTATGACCGCAGATAATGCAGCCGCGGCCCCGACCGTAGCCTCAATCACTGAACAAATTGTGGCGGCGAATCCTCCGCACGGAAACGAGTGGAATTTGCGAACCGTAGTCGAGCAGCGACTCCACATCAGTCGCACAGCTACGGACCAACCCGTGATCTTCATCGAAGGCCCCGACGGTTCATTTGGCAACTACGGCCGATTTCCTGGGGCACGACCCGTAAGAGCAACCGACATGGACACTGGGCGGGAGTTTGAAAGTCTCCAGTTGCTAGCGCCAGCCGAATCGCTCGGTGGCGCCAAGGCTCTCGCTCTAATTGTCTATGAGATGGCGTTATTCCTGGGCACCAGCCCCAATGCGAGCAATGAGGAGTTGATTCTCGCCGTCCGTTGGATCTTGGGATTGCTGGGGACTGATCGGGACGTCCTAACGCTTCGGGCACAGTTGGGCCTCGCTGGCGAGTGCCGACTACTACGTGAGCTCCTCGAGTTGGGATTTAAGGAAGGGGTGGGGGCTGCGACAGTATTGGAGCGCTGGGTCGACGCTGAGCGTGACTTCGCGGCTCAAGGAATCAGCATCGAGGTCAAGACGACGGCCCAGAACTCACGCATGCATCACATTGACTCAATTGGTCAACTGGAACCGTCCGCGGTCGGCGAGACCGTGTACTTGTACTCGATGGGCATTAAGGCTGAGTTCCTCCACGATCGCAAGCTAACCTCATACGTCGACGACGTATCTCGCGCTCTCCTAACCCCAAATGGACACGCTGATCCTCAGGCTCGTGCACGGTTCTTTGAAAAGCTCGGGGCGCGCGGCTATCTGGAGGAGCACCGTCCCTTGTACGAGGTGGGACCTGGGCTAATGATTAACTCCGCCCTGCCGGCACGCTTGTTCCGAGCAAGTGACTTGGACTATCTGCGGCTGGGAAGCTTCAAGAACGACGTCCTGCCATCAATGGTTCGCAATGTCGGCTACGACCTCGAACTCCCTGACGGACTGGCACAGAACGTGAATGAGCAGGCGGCATTCACCGATCTCATTTCGTTCGACCCCATTTGACCGAGGCGGCCGGTTACCAACTTCCTGACATCGGGTTACTCGTCGTCATCTGGCGAAACAAGGCAATTGCGCATCCGACTCGACGCAACGGGTAAAGTCAGTTACGTCTGCGAGCCGCCCCAAGATCGATGGAACCCTGATCCATCCAGCGCATAACGAGGCTGGCCTGTCGTCTTCTCGACTGAGACATCAGAAGAGAGTCAACCCGTCCCAGATCGCGAATTAGCTGGGCCACTCGCTGGCGCTCGGCAACTGGATCTGGCGGCGTCTGAACATTCTTGGCCGAATGTGCAGTCATTCCCCGGGCAGTACCGAAGCTGTTCATGTTAGCCAGCCAAGTCGCCGAGAGATCCCCTTCATGAACACCGAGAGGTAGGAGAATGCGAAGGACATTCCTCTCTTTGATTCCGTTGTTCCTGGTCAATGAGGTTAGGTAACGATCGCGGGCCTTTGTGACGCGGTCCTGTATTGATAGCGATGTCCATTGGTTCGGAAGTTCTTCATGAGTCTCATGAAGCAAGAGATGCGCTACGCACGATCGAGGTTCACCATCGTTGATCCAACCAGAAACCGTGAAATTGGCGACATCCTTCGCGGAATCCTCAAGGTACGCCTCTATTTCTGCGTGAGACAGAAGTTGGAAAGCCCGAGTCTGGTCATATTCAACATCCGTGTAGGCACCTGTCGGGCTCGTCAACGGAAGCAGGCGTCCAATTTGCCTGATTCGCTTCTTCAGATCTTTGAGCCTCGCAGACTGTGCCACTAACCGTTCCGACTGATGACAGGTTAGCTACGGAAGATCCGGTACCGCGACCGCAACGGGCAACACGTCCTGAAGGGCCACTCCCCACCTTTCAACTCTCAGCCGGGTAGCGTCGACACTCTTCGTTGTCGTCTGGAGCGAGCGGAGAAAAGCCCCGTCCTCAGTGCATAGTGTCCGAAACGCTTCGAGCACCGCCTCCGGATTATCTCTGGCCGCCATAGCCACAACCGGGTCTTTGAAGTAGGAAACCATAACGTCAAAGACTGCACGATTAAACCGCCGCTCGAACTTGCCGTTTGTATACGTGGCGAAGGCGACCTCATCAAATATCAAAAGCGTCGTCTCGATTGCAGCAACACAAGCCGCCGCCCGGGCACGAATCGCCCCCTCTTCGTTTGGCCACCGAGTATTGAGGCTCTCAACAGTACCGTCCATGAATTGCTTCAGGTTTCCGCTGTATTCGCCAAGAAAGTAGTCGTATGCAAAAAAGCGGAGCAGCACCTCGACGTCCCGCATCCTGAAGTCGGGTTGCTCGATATGAAGGGCTCGCTGCAGAGGAACGCAATCAATTGAGAACTCGTCCAGAAAATCGGCAAATGGGCCGGGATGCAGCGCTTGTCGCAACTCCTGGGGCGACAGAGGCACTGTTTCCGAATTGAGCCTTAGGAAAACAAGGTATAGGAACGCCTCGGTTGGCCAACTGCGGACCACGGCGGTGCGGATTGTTCGGTTCTGGAACTCGGCCAGGTCGCCGGCGAGCTTCGGATCCTTCTCGATGTCACTAAGGCTGAGTCCATTCAGATCCGGTCGGAGGACTAGTTTCTCAAGCTTCAGCGCCGGCGCTGGCGCGCCGTCGGGGCCAACGGCTAACCCGGCAAACTGCAAGAGGGTGAGAAGGCGTTGCTTGCCGTCGAGCACCAAGAACCGCCCCCGAGCCGAAGGCCGCTCAGCAAGAACAATTTGGGGAACCGGCAACCCTACAAAAAGAGACTCGATGAACCGAGACTTGCGAACCGGAGTCCACGCGTCTCTACGTTGGAACCGCGGGCTGAGTTCGATATTTCCCTTTCGGAGCTGACTAAGAATGGTCTCTGTCGTCCAATCGGTACCCGTGACGACAGCCGAGCCAAGCTTGTCGGCGGCGGCAGCCCCTACATCTGATTCGTCTTCAGCACTTGGGTCCGCCAGTTCAGATTCAGTTACTGCCATCGTGAGCTCCATTGCAGGTGGGGCCTACTTGCGATTTCATGCGAGCCGCCACCTACTCGTCGGCTGGGTCAATTGTGCTCATTAATTCGATCTGAAGGGACTCTACTCAGTCTATTCGGGACCGCAACTCGATTTTGGGTCGATTTCGAGGTCGGCAGCGATGCCACTGTGACCTATGAAGGACATTTCGCGGCTCAGGCGCTTCGCGAAGGGCGCCCAGCACGTAGAGATGGCTCGACGCCTCCCCGCGCTTACCCTCATGCAGTCGGATGAGGATCCAAGACCGTTGGGGTGCGAGGAGGCTGAGTGAAGTCGAACGCTTGGGTAATGTCTCCGAGCGCCGGCACTGTCTCACGAACCAATGGGCGGGGGTCTGGGCGGCCGTCTGTTTTGGGGTCCAGGCGTTGCCCGCCTAAGAAGTCGTCCTCGATGAACTTCACGTAAGCGTCGAAGCTCAGGGTCTGGTGGTCGATGTAGCCCCACTTCGCGTACGGGCTGATGACGAGTCCTGGCACTCGCAGGCCGTAGCCGTTCTGATCCACGACTGGCGGGACCACGTGGTCGTAGAAGCCGCCCCAGTCGTCCCATGCCAGGAAGATTGCGGTTGAGTTCCAGTCGCTGCTGTTCATGATCGCGTTGATCAGCGTTGTCACGTAGGTTTGGCCTTCGCTCACCAGGCCCGGCGGGTGCTCGCTCACCTTGCCGTTAGGCACCACCCATGAGACCGCCGGCAGGTGGCCGCTCTTTGCGTCCGTGTAGAAGTTGCCGATCGTCTGGATGTTGCCCAGCTGTCCGTCCTGCTTCACCGTGGTGAACCAAGGGAGCGGGTTCCAGATCTCTGGCGTCCCCACCGTTTGCGGCAGCGCCGCGCATGTGGCCTGGTCGTCTTCGCAGTCCGGCTGCGTGCCCTGGGCGACGTAGTACTTCCAGCTGACGCTGTTCTTGTACATCAGGTAGGTGAGGTCCGTCCACGCGTACTTTGCGTTCGCTCCCTGGCCTGGGTTTTGCAGCGCGTTCACGCAGCTCATGGGGTCGCTCGCCGAGCTGCATTTCGCCGACCACTCCGAAACCATGAATAAATGCTCTGGCAGCGACCAGCTCGCGTTCGGCTCGAACATGTGGTCCTGCAGCACGAAGTCCTGCGCGTACGTCCAGTAGTTCGGGATCTCGCGCGCGTCGTGGTAGCCCATCACGTCCGACCCGCCTGACTTCCCATTGCCTCCGCAGTTCGGGTCGTCGGGTGAGGTGCAGACGGCCTTCTTGCCGTTGAGTGCCTCGGCGATGAAGCCGTCCATCTTGCCGCCGTTGATGTCGGCGGTCGCGTTCGTTTGGCCGTGCGGGCCGCCGTAGTTCAGATCGGAGCTGTCGTGGTATGGCTTGACGCAAACGCTGGTCGCGGGGTCTGGGACGCACGTGGTGAACTGGCCGTTCTGGGTGGGCAGCCCGTCTGCGCCTGGGTAGGTGCCGAAGTACTGGTCGAAGCTGCGGTTCTCCTGCATGATCACCACCACGTGCTGGATCTTGTGGATCCCGCTCGCGGACACCGGTGTGGGTGATGGGGTTGCGGCTGAGGGGTTGGCGCAGGCGTAGAGCAGTGCCGCCAGCGAGATCGCCAGGACTCTGTGTCGAGGTCTCATCACATGCGATTCAACCGCTTTGGTACGGCCTTGGCATCACCGAAACGTAATCTCTGTGTCAGGCGGGATGCGGATAGACTCTGCCCACGGCATTGCCCGCGACGAATGATCTGGCCCGCCTCGACGTGGTTGGACTGGCCGGCCTCGTGCGCCGAAGGGAGATGAGCGCCGCCGAGCTGGTGCGGGCCGCCATTGCGCGGATCGAGGCTGTGAATCCCACCATCAACGCCGTCGTCACGCCCCTGTTCGAGGAGGCGCTCGCTGAGGCCGGTCGCCCACTGGCGGCAGGGCCGCTCGCCGGGGTGCCTTTCCTGCTCAAGGACCTCGGCACCGGGCAGGCCGGCGTGCTGCAAACCGCCGGATCGCGCGCGCTGCGGGACTTCCGTCCGGCGGTCGACGACCCAATGGTCACCTCCTATAAGAAGGCGGGTCTCATCATCGTCGGGCGGACCAGCACCCCCGAGTTCGGCAACCACTCGACGACCGAGCCGGTGCTTTTTGGCCCGACGCGCAACCCGTGGGCGCTCGAGCGCACCGTCGGTGGTTCGTCCGGTGGTTCCGCGGCGGCGGTCGCGGCCGGCATGGTTCCCGCGGCGAGCGGCGGGGATGGGGCAGGCTCGATTCGCATCCCGGCCTCGTGCTGCGGAGTATTTGGATTCAAACCGAGCCGGGGAAGGGCGTCGCGCGCGCCCGCCGGTGAGGAGATCGGCGGCTTCAACGTCCGCCACGCGATCACGCGCTCGGTCCGCGACAGCGCCGCCCTCCTCGACGCCATCGCCGGACCCGTTCCGGGCGACCCCTACTTCGCGACGCCGCCGGCCCGGCCGTACCTGAAGGAAATGAATCACATGCCGCGCCGCAAGCGGATTGCCTGGTCCGATCGGGCGCCGCTCGGCACTGCGGTGGACCCCGAGTGCGCCGCCGCGGTGCGCGAGACCGCAAAGCTGCTCGAGTCGCTCGGGCACGAGCTCGAGGAAGCGGCCCCCGACTTCGACGCCGAGGTGATGATCGGCCCGATGGTGCTCATCTGGGCCGTGGGGAACCTCGAGGACGCCACCGATGCGGAGCGCATCCTCGGCCGGCCGCTGCGCCGCGACGAGCTGGAGGAAACAACGTGGGAACTTGTCGAGCACGGCCGCCGCTTCTCGGCCATCGAAGTATTCCGCGCGGTCGGCGAATTGTCGGCTGCGGCGCGCTCGATCGCCCCTTTCTTCGAGAAGTACGACGCATGGCTCACGCCAACGCTCGCCCGCCCTCCGGAACTGCTCGGCGTGCTCAACCGTTCGCAGGGCGGCAGCGCGGAGGCGTGGTGGCGTTTCGACTGCGAGTTCAATGCTTTCAACCCGATGGCGAACATCACAGGCCAACCCTCGATGTCCGTGCCGCTGCACTGGACAGCGGCCGGGCTGCCGGTCGGGTCTCTGATCACCGGCCGGTATGGGGCGGAGGCGGCCCTTTTCCGCCTCGCATCCCAGCTCGAGCAGGCCCGGCCGTGGGCGGACCGCCTCCCGCCGGTCTTCGCCTCAGACTAGAAGAGTGATCCCCGAATCAAAAATCGGCCTGGAAGACGAGTGGCTGGAGTGCCGCGTCACGGTCGGTAGGTTCGACGGCTACCTGGCCGACATCCGAAAGTACGGGTTCACGCTGGTCACGCTGCTCCTCACGGCGAGCGCGCTCGTCACGCCGGCGAATTCGGCGGTCGATCGCCCTGCCGCCGCAATCGTCATCCTCCTGCTGCTGCTGGCTCTGTTCATGCTCGACATGTACTACTGGGTCATGCTCAAAGCCGCGGTGGCGCGGGCTTTCTATCTCGAGGGAGCTACCGACCGCATCTCCGGCGTGCTCAAGACCCAGGCCCAGGCATCGCTCGCGACCGAGGTCGTCATCGTTTTCTACGGCCTCTTCGTCCTGGTCACGTTTCTTATCCCGGTGGTTGCACTTCTCACGAGCGGGATCGTCGCGGTCGGCGGCATCGCCGTGATGGTGGTGGCGGTTGCGATCGAGGCCCTGGCGATGACCGCCGTCTACTTCCTGGTGGAGCGGCCGGCGGGCGCCACCGTGAGGCGAATGAAGATGGCCGTCGGGATGGAGACCGAGCCGAAATCAGCGGTCAACCCGAAGCTGTGATTGACAGCTGTACATAAACTTATAAACTTTCCCGGATGCCTGCGAAGCACCAGGCGGCCGGTCATGTCAGCGCGGTCAGTCGCGGCGACCCCGCCCCCCTTCACTACCAGGTCCGGCGCCTCCTTCTAGACGAGATCGATCGGGGCGAGCTAGCGCCGGGGCAAAAGCTGGCGCCCGAGAAGGAATACGCGACCCGTTTCGGCATCAGCCTTGCCCCTGTCCGCCAGGCCATCCTCGGCCTTGTGGAGGAGGACTACCTCTACCGGGTGCGCGGGAGCGGCACCTTCGTGCGCGAGGCCAAGGTCGAGGAGAAGATCGCCATCCTCTCCAGCTTCACCGAGAGCATGCGGTCGCGCGGCTTCGAGCCCGACATCCGGACCGTCGAGCAGCGCATCGTCGAGGCTCCGATTCGTGTGAGGCAGGCCATCGGCGCTCGGCAGGTCTTGTCTCTGTGCCGGGTGGCTGTGGTCGACAGCAAACCCGTGGCGGTCCTTGCATCCTGGTTGCCCGCCGACCGCGTGCCCGGCCTGGTCGACATCAGCCTCGGCAGTGGTTCGCTGTACAGCCTGCTCGCCGAGAGGTACGCGATCCACATGGCGCGCGCGCAGAGCTGGATCGAGGTGGGTCGATGCCGGCCTGCCGACGCGGCGCAGCTGGGCGTCCGGCCCGGAACACCGACGCTGTTTGTCGAAGGCATCACCTACGACACGTCCGAGCGCCCCGTCGAGTTCTCCCGCGTGATGTACCGCGCGGATCGGTTCCGTTTCGGCATCGAAAGCTACCGCCGAGACGACCAAGTCCTGCACCTGATCGGTGCACCAACCAACGAGGAGGGGAAGACAAGATGACCGCAGCCGCAACACCCGCAGCGCCCGTGCAGGGCAAGATGTTCTTACGCCAGGCGACCGGCCTGGTGCGCGAGGTGTCGCTCCTCGACGCATTCATCATGAACACGTTCGGCATGAACGTCGCGGTCGGCGCCGTGTTCCTCTTCCTTCAAGCGCCGGCGGACTTTCCCAACGGCAACATGCTGCTTGCCGTGGTGATCGGCACCCTGCTGATGGCGTTCACGCTGCTGTGGGTTTATTCCACATTCTCAGCCGCGATGCCGCGCTCAGGTGGTGACTACGTCTTCGTCAGCCGCACTCTGCATCCCTTCCTCGGCTGGATCCTTGGATGGAGCCAGGGCATGTGGCTGATCTTCTTCTGGATCGGCTTCAATGCGTGGTTCGCACTCACGTTCGCCGTCCCCGTGGCGCTTTCGACCATCGGCGCGGCGACAGGCCAGGCCGGCTGGACCGACGCCAGCACCAACCTCCTGTCCTCTTTCTCGATCCTCGGCATCACCACGCAGTGGTGGGTGATCCTGTTCGGAGCGCTGATCAACATCGGCTTCGCCGCCCTTCTCATCTTTGGGGCGCAGAGCTTCTGGCGCTGGCAGAAAGTCTTCTTCCTGTTCGCCGGGGGCAGCGTGCTGCTGGCCGCCCTACTGCTCGCTTTCGACGGCGGCAGCATCAGCTCCAGCTGGAACAGCTTCGCCGCCTCGAACAAGGGCCTGCCCTACGACCAGGTGATACCGACCGCCGTGAAGAACGGCTACACATTGCCGAGCGGTTTCAGCTTCACGGACACGCTCCTCATGCTGCCGTGGGTCTTCTTTGTCGTCGGCTACGCGCAGGGCTCGGCGCAGATCGGCGGTGAGGTCCGCCGCGCTTCTCGCAACCAGTACCTCGCCATGGTCGGCGGCGTCCTGGTCAACGGAGCCGTGCTGGCCATCCTGGTCATCATCTTCAGCGCCGCGGTCGGAACGAACTGGATCGGCAGCGTCGGCTACCTCGGCAACAACAACGCGAGCCTGCTGAATCTCCCAGGCGGCGTGCCTCCGAGCTTCAACTTCATCGTCAGCCTCCTCACCGGCAACCTCATCGTGCCGATCCTCATCGGCATCGGCTTCGTGCTGTGGGCGCTGCTGGGGACGCCGCTGTCCGAGCTCCAGGCGACCCGGTACATGCTCGCATGGGCAGTCGACCGCATGGTCCCGAGCGCCATCGGCGACGTCAACGACAAGCACCACACGCCGGTCAAGGCGATCATCTTCTGCACGATCACCGGCACCATCGCTCTGGTCGCGCTCGTTGTCGTCCCGCAGGCCAGCCTGCTCGGCGCGCTGCTCGCTCAGATCCTCGCGTTCATCGTGGTGTCGATCGCAGGGATTGCCTTCCCGTATCGCCTGCGGCAGGTCTGGGAGAAGGGTGGAGGCCACCGCATCCTTGGCATCCCGTCGGTCGTGCTGGCCGGGGTGGGCGGGGTCGTCGTGCTGGTCGGGCTGATGCTGATGTTCATCTTCAACAGCACGGTCAACGCTTCTTTCGCGGTGACCCGGGCGCTGTCCCTCGAGTTCATGATTGGCGTGGTTGTGATCGGGATCATCTGGTACTTCGGAGCTGTCGCCCTCAACCGGAACAAGGGCGTCGACGTCGGTCTTGCCTATCGCGAGATCCCGCCCGAATAGGGTGATTCGTGGAGCAGGGTTAGGGGATGAGGCAGCCCCACCGCCACGATTGGTGGTGGTGGGGAACCTCACCATCGACGACGTTGTGCTGCCCGACGGCACGACGCGGATGGCTTCGGTCGGGGGCAACAGTCTCTATGCCGCGCTTGGAGCTCGTCCGTGGCAGCCTTCGGTCGGCATCGTGACGCGGCGTGGCGACGATTTTCCGGGCGATCTCGCTGCGGAGCTCGCGGAGCTGGGGATCGCGAGCGCCGGCGTCGTGGCGGTGGCCGGCCCCACAGTTCGGAACTGGGTCGTTTACGAAGCGAACGGGGACCGGCACTGGATCTACCGCACACCGCGCGAGCGGTCGGCGGAGGTTGCGGTGCAGGCCGGCGACCTGCCGGAAGCCTGGCTCTCCAACGGTTCCGCTCCGGTCGTCCACGTGGCTGCGATGCCCATCGACGCCGCGGAGGCGGTGGTCGACGCCGTGCTGCGCAACGCCCCCGAGGCGCTGATCAGCCTCGACACGCACGAGGATTACGTCGCCTCCTATCGGGAAAGGCTCCGCGCTCTCGCGGCGCGCGTCGAAGCGTTTCTTCCCAGCCGGTCCGAGCTCGCGGACCTGGTCGGCTACGACGACCCGATTCGGGCTCTGGGCGACCTGGGCCGGCTGCCTACGCCGATCATCGTGATCAAGATGGGGGCTGACGGAGTCCTGGTCTGGAACCGGCGCCGCGGGGTGCTACACGCGGTGCCGGCGGGGGAGGGGGATGTCGTCGACGTCACCGGCGCGGGCGACGGTTTCTGCGGCGGCTTCGCCGCCGGACTTTCCCTCGGAGACACTCCGGTCCAAGCGGCGCAGCGCGGCGTTGTATCGGCCGCTTACGCGGTGGCATCATTCGGGTCGCTTGGCCTGGCGCTCGTACGACGCGAAGAGGCTGAAGCTCGCCTCGCGGCTCAGCCGGCGCCTCGAACACTTCCATTACCCGATCACGATCCGGCGCCGGCGGTGCCGGGCGCCGATCGTGGAATCAAGAGCCCGACCGAGATCATGCGCGAGGAGATCGCGATGATTCCGGAGCTCATCCAGGCGCAGCTTCTGGCGCTGGCCGGACCTCTGGGAGAGCTGGCTAGAGAGCTGGGCCGCGCCCGAATCAGAAACGTCTATCTCGCCGGGTGCGGAGACTCCGCGTTCGCGGGCGCCGCCGCGGCGCTTGCGTTTCGCAAGCACAGCGGCATTCACGCGGAGGCCGTCGAAGCGCTGGAGCTCGCCCGGTACAGAATTCGCTACCTGCCTCAAGCCAGCGCGGTGGTCTGCCTCTCGTTTTCCGGCAAGGTCGGCCGGACGATCGAGGTGGCTGTCCAGGCGCGGCGCTTCGGTCACCGGGTGGTCGCCGTCACGGGCGACGCGGACTCGCCGCTGGCGCGCGAGGCCGATCACGTCGTGCCGTTGTCGGTTCCCACGCTCGGCTATTCACCCGGCACCAGCACGTATCTCGCAATGCTCCTCTCGCTAATGCAGCTGGCCGCGCTCTGGAAAGGGGAAGAGCGATCTCTCTTCGACCGCGTCCCGGAGCTCGCTCGCCAGACGCTGGCCGCATCTGACGGACCCGTGAGCGCCCTGGCCCAGCGGCTCTCGAAGAGTTCCTGGATCGCGTTCCTCGGCGCCGGACCGAACCTTGCATCGGCCGCCTTCGGCGCTGCCAAGCTGTTCGAAGGCCCGCAAATGCTGGCCACGGTGACCAACCTGGAGGAGTGGGCGCACGGCGAATACTTCGTCACTCGACCAGAGGCGCCCGTCGTCGTGGTCGCTCCCTCCGGCTCTTCGTTTGATCGCGCGGCCGAGATCCTGGCGGAGCTCGATTTCCTGGGGGCTGATTCCGTCCTCGTGAGCGACACCGCCCCAGCATCCGTACACCCGCGGACATTGATTCCAATCGCGCCAGGCCTGCCCGAGGAGTTGACACCGATCCTTGCTGCGCTGCCGCTGAGCCTTCTTGCTTTCTACCTGGCGAAAGCTCGGAGCCAGGCGAGCTTTGAGTTCCCAAGTCCGGAGGCAGCGCGCGAGCATTACGAGACGATTCACCGCGCGACGGTGGGAGAACCGGCGTGACCGATCGCCAACCCCTCGCCGGTATCGAAAACGAGGCGCTGCACGTGGTGGACGCAGCGCGCGCGGAAGGGTTTCCCGTTCGGATCCTGGGCGGAGTGGCGATTGCGATCCTCGCCGGCAATCCCCTTCCTGAACCCTTACGGCGCACCTACGCCGACATCGACTTTGCGATCAGGCCTGTTGATGGCGGCCGAGCGCGCTCCCTGCTGACGGCACTGGGATACGAGGCCGACCGCGGCTTCAACAGCCTCCACGGAAGCAGGCGTCTTCTGTTCTACGACACCGTCAACAGCCGCCGGGTGGACGTCTTCGTCGGGGTCTTCAAGATGTGCCACGAGCTCGACCTGCGCGATCGCCTCGAGCTGGTCCCGAACACTCTCACGCCGGCCGACCTGCTCCTGACCAAACTTCAGATCGTCGAGCTGAACCAGAAAGACCTGCTCGACCTGGTGACTCTCCTTTATCTATGCGCGACTGCCGGCGACCCGGGCGTGGACACTATCGACCTTGCGCGCCTCCAACACGTGACCGGCGCCGACTGGGGGTGGCATACGACGGTCGCCGACAACCTCGATCGCGTCGCAACCGCCGCGGGCCAGGTATTGACTGAGGGTGACGCCACGATTGTGCAAAGCCGCGTGCAGGAGATCCGCATAGCGATCGAGCGCGCGCCCAAGTCGCTTGGCTGGAAGGTACGAGCCCGGGTGGGACGCCGCATGCAGTGGTACGAGCTGCCCGAGGAAGTCGCCCAATGAGGCGCGACCCGCATTGAATGAAATCGCTGTTCTCGGCTCTGCCCGCGTCGAGCCACCCGATCCTAGTTGGGAGATGGCTCGACATTTGGGTGCGCTGCTCGCCCAGCACGGCTACGCGGTTGTGACCGGTGGATATGGGGGGTTGATGGCCGCGGTCAGCCAGGGCGCATCCGAGAACGCCGGGCATGTGATCGGGTTGCCGATGCGGCACTGGGAGAAGTTGCAGCCGAATCGCTGGAACGCCGAGCTCCGATGGTCGAACGGTTATGGGACGAGGCTCGACCACCTGCTCCGGTGCAAGGGCGTGGTCGCGCTGCCGGGCGGCGTCGGAACTCTCTCCGAGATGTCCGTGATCTGGGCCGCGGCCCAGACAGAGCCGGACCCACCCTCGATCGTGTTGCTCGGCGAAGGCTGGCCTCCCTTGATCAAGGCGATTGGCGACCAGCTGGTGGTTGGGCCTGCGGATTTGAAGCTGCTTCAGCTCGTTGACACCCCGGAGGAGGCCGTCCACGCATTGACCGTCGCCATCGATCGCAGCGGGAGACCCGGCCCGCGTGGCTGACCGCCGGTGAGCTTCAAGTGCTACTACGCGTCGGACATCCACGGGTCGGAGCTGCTCTGGCGAAAGTTCCTCAACGCCGGCAAGTTCTACGGAGCCGACGTCCTGATCATGGGAGGCGACATCGCGGGCAAAGCGGTGATCCCCATCGTCCAGCGTGACAGCGCGTACTACGCTCCAGAGATCGCAGGGGAGCAAGCCTTTCGCGAGGCCGAGGTTCCACAGCTCGAGGCCCGGATCCGCGATCGCGGCCTGTACCCGCATCGGATGACGAGCGAGGAAGTGGCTTTGACGCACGGCGACAAGGCCGCCACCGACGCTCTCTTCCTGCATGTGATGGAGGCCACGCTGACACGGTGGCTCGAGATGGCCGCCGAGCGGTTGGACACGACGCGCACCCGCGTCTACGTGATGCTCGGCAACGACGATGAGCCGGCGCTCCGCGAGATCATTGCCGCGTCCAAGGCGGTGGTGGATCCGGAGGACATCGCCGTGGACCTCGGGGAGGGGATTCAGATGCTGTCGTGCGGTTTCGCGAATCCGACCCCGTGGCATTCGCCACGCGAGATGCCGGAGGTCGAGCTGCGGGCCCACCTCGAGAAGCTGGTCGCCGGGCTCGAGGACCCGTCGCGCTCGGTCTTCAACCTCCACGTGCCACCCATTCGCACCTCGATCGACACGGCTCCTGTCGTGAGCGCGGACCTGGCCCCGGTGATCCAGGGAGGCGCCGTGCTCATGGGATCCGCAGGGTCCGAGGCGGTGCGTGGGGTCATCGAGACCTATCAGCCGCTGATCTCGCTCCACGGCCATATCCACGAGTCGCGGGGGGTCGCGAAGCTCGGGAGGACGGTTTGCGTGAACCCGGGCAGCGAGTACAGCGAGGGCGTTCTCCATGGCGCGCTCGTCGAGTTCGACAGTAAGAAAGGGCTCAGGCGATACCAGTTGACGTCGGGTTAGATAGGGAGGTAGGAGGGACAAGATGGCTACAGGACGAGTGGCGGGTCAATCCATCGTCGCCGATTACACAGAAGCCGTCGTTCCGGACAGCGCGAAGCGTTCGAACTTCCGCGTCTTTCTCCTGTTCATGTCGATGCAGCTGGTGTTCGGGGCGGTGCTGGTCGGCTATGGCGCGCGCTTCCAGGGCCTCACGCTCGGGCAGCTCATCCTTGCCATGGCGATCGCGGCCACCACGATGACCGTCTACTGCGTCGGGTCGGCCAACGTTGGGGCAGTGGTGGGGCAGACGCATGCGGTGACGACCCGGAGCATCTTCGGCCGGATCGGCAGCTACATCGTTTCGGCGCTCCTGGTCATCGACGGCATGGGTTTCTACCTCTTTACCGTGCTCTTCGTGATCAGCCTGGCCGCCGCGCTCCTTGGCACTCTGCCCGCGGTCAGCCTGCTGACCGCGATCCTCGCCCTCGTCATGATCGTCAACAACTATTTCGGCTTCACCGGGCTCCAGAAATTTGCGCAGTACGTGGCTGTTCCGGTGATGGTCGTGTGGGGCGTCTACGCGCTGATCAAGACGTTCACCTCGATCTCCAGCGACGTCCTGAACACGGTTCCGCATTCGAGCAACCCGGCTTCGATCCTGTTCGTCACCGGGGCGATGGTGGGCCTGTCGACCTGGGGCAACGAGCCTGACGTATTCCGCTATGCGAAGGCGCGCGGCGCTTCAGCCTGGAACATCCCGACGCTGGCCATCTCCTATTTCCTCGGCGCTTTTCTGTTTCCCATCCTGGGCTACCTGATCGCGGCGATCTCCAATACGCCCGACTTCGCCCCGAGCATCCGCTACTTCGCCAACTTCACCGCGTTCGGGCTCGCGGCTTTGATGATGATCGTGCTGCTGGTCAACCAGTGGGCCGTGCAGGATGGCAACCTCTACATCGCCATCAACGGCGCTCAGAACCTCCTTTCCTGGATCCCGGGCTGGCGCCGGCAGTACACCGTCGTGGGCCTCGGGCTGATCGCGGCTGCGCTTACCTTCATACTCCCGAGCCTGCAGCAGACCTTCAACATCGTGACCGGCATAGGCGCGGTCACGGTCCCGGTGGCCAGCACGATCATGGCGATGGACGTGTTCATCGTGCCGAAGCTGTTCGGCCTGAAACGGCCACTGCATCGCGTGGCCTCGTGGTCCGAGCTTGCCCTGGCGAACTGGCCGGCGATCGTGGCCCTTCTCGTGGGCACCGGAGTTGGCGCCTACACCGGCGGCCTCATCCCAGGCACGTCCGGATTCGGCACGACCTATATCGGATTTCCAGCACTTCAGGCCTGGGTGACGGGAGCCACCGTCTACCTGGGCCTCGTCGCACTGGTCGCGAGGAGCCCGCGAGCGAAGGAGCTGCTCGGCTACTCCCAGATGGAGGAAGGCCCGGTCATGGGCGGCATGCGTGCAAATGGGCTTGACTGAAGACTTCGAGCTGGTGATCCGCGCCGCCAGGGCCATCTCGAGCCATGCCGATGAGGTTGCCTGCACGATCGGCGTCAATGACGGGCGAATCGCCGCCCTCGCGCCGGCGGGTGCAGAGCTCACGGGGGGTCGGGAGATAGACCTCGGCGGCGACGTGGTGTTGATGCCCGGCCTGGTCGATACGCACGCACATATATCCGAGCCGGGCACGGATTTCGAGGGCTTTGAAACGGCCACGAAGTCGGCGGCTGCCGGTGGAATCACGACGCTGGTCGACATGCCGCTGGACAACGTCCCATCTACAGTCACCGCGGTGGCGCTCGACCAGAAACGAACCGCGTCGCGTGGCCGCATACACGTCGATGTTGGATTCTGGGGTGGCTTGATACCCGGGCATCTCGACGACCTTGTGCCGCTATGGGATGCGGGGGCCCTCGGCTTCAAGTGTTTCCTGATCGATTCGGGCTCGCCCCATTTCCCCAATGTGTCCGTCGAGCTCATGGAAAAGGGACTTGGGATCGCCCACGACCTCGGGGCTCCGCTGCTGGTCCATGCCGAGAGCGATGACGTGTCGCGCGAGATCGAGGTTTATCACGGGCGCAGCTATGCCGCCTACCTGGCCTCCCGTCCACGCGAGATCGAGAACATCGCCGTCGCCCAGGTCATCGATGCGGCGCGGCGCACTGGCGGCCATGCCCACATCGTCCACCTCTCCAGCAGCGATGCGGTGCCGTTGATCGCAGCCGCTCGCAGCGAAGGCGTCAAGGTGACGGCGGAGACATGCCCGCACTACCTGACGATGGCTGCGGAAGAGATCCGCGACGGCGACACCCTTTTCAAGTGCTCGCCTCCCATCCGCGAGGCCACCAACCGGGAGCGCCTCTGGACAGGGCTGATGGATGGCTCCCTCGACCAGGTCGTCTCCGACCACTCGCCGTGCCCCCTGGCGATGAAACACCTCGACACCGGCGATTTCGGCTCCGCGTGGGCGGGCATCAGCTCGCTGCAGCTCGGGTTGTCGGTGATGTGGACCGAGGCGAGCCGGAGGGGTGTCCCGCTTGGTAGGCTCGCCCGTTGGATGTCGACCCGGCCCGCCGAGCTCGCCGGTCTGCGCCACAAAGGCCGGATCGAGGTTGGCTTCGACGCCGACTTCTGCATCTTTGCTCCTGACGAGTCGTTCGCCGTCGATCGAGCCACGCTCCACCATCGGCATCCGGTGACGCCCTACGCCGGCCGCACATTGACCGGAGTCGTAAGGGATACGCTGCTTCGCGGCGAGTCGATCGACCTGCGGGAAGCGCGCGGGCGGCTCTTGGCGCAAGGTGCGGCATGAGGATTCCACGACGCAGGTGATGCGCGACCTTTCCGACGGCCGCCTGCTCGCTTTCCTGAGGGAGCTCGTGGCCATTGACTCAACACCTGGGCGGGAGGAACGCGTCGTCCACCGCATCGCCGAGGAGATGAAGAGCCTGGGCTACGAGGGTGCGCGTGTCGACGAGGACGGCAACGCGGTGGGCCACCTCGGTGGGGGCTCGCCGGTGATTCTCACCGACTGCCACGCCGACACGATTCCCGATCACGGCAAGGGTCTGTGGCATCACGATCCATTTGGGGCCGAGCTTGACGGTGACCGGCTCTACGGCCTGGGCGTGAGCGACATGAAAGCATCGGCGGCCGCGGTCATCTATGGAGTGGCGCGCCTGTTCGCGTCCGGTCACGCGCCGCGCGGAACGGTCCACGTCGTGAGCTCGATCGGTGAGGAGTCGATGGAGGGCGCGGCGCTTGCCGGAACGTTCGACCGGTGCAAGCCGGACATCGCCCTGATCGGGGAGCCCACCGACCTGCGCCTTGCATTCGGCCAGAGAGGACGGGCCAAGATCGAGGTTGACGTTATCGGCGAGGCATCACACGCCGGGCATCCCGAGGTAGGCGTCAACGCCGTCGAGCTCATGGCGCAGTTTGTCGACTCGGTGGCTGCGATCAAGCATCCGGTGCACCCGATCCTGGGGCCGCGCACCGCGACCTGCATCGACATCCATTCCGAGCCCTACCCCAGCGTGTCCCAGGTTCCGGCGAGCTGCCGCGCACGCTTCGATTGCCGGTTCGGCCCCGACGAAACGACGGAGTCCCTGATCGCGATGCTCGCCGAGCACCGGAGCGCCTGGAGTGGTGCTCGCCGCCAGCCCAAGCTCGACGTGCACATGTACATCGCGGAGTTCGAGGTTTTCACCGGGCAGAGGTACAGCGTTCCCGAATACGCGCCGGCCTGGCTGACCCCGCTCGATTCCGACGCGGTCCAGGCCTGCCTGGCCGGTTTGCGGGCGGCAGGGCTGCCCGCCGAGACCTGCACCTACGGTTTTTGCACGAACGGCAGCCTCACCGCGGGCCTGCGGGGAGTGACTACGGTCGGCTACGGGATCGCGCGCGAGGAGGTAGCTCACACCGTCGACGAGTACATCGAGGTCGACAAGCTCTACAACGGCACGGAGGGCTATGCGGTCGTGATCGCTTCGCTGCTTGCCTCATGAGCATGGCGCTCGGCGAGAAACCTCTGACACTCGAGCAGTACGGCGACGTGGCGGAAGGGCGGCTCGAGGTACAGCTGTCAGATTCCGCGCGGCGGCGCATGCAGGTCCATCGCGAATCCCTGATGCGGCAGCTGGCAGACGGAGCCGCGATCTACGGAGTGAACACGGGTTACGGCGCCGACAGCGCCCGAAGGCTCGCACCAGAAACGATCCGCACCGTGCAGAGAAACACGATCCTCAGCCACGTAGTGGGCGTGGGTCCCGATGTCCCGCGCCGGCTTGTCCGCGGCATGCTCTTGCTCAAGGCGGCGGTGCTGGCCAAGGGCTACTCGGCGGTCCGTCCGGACCTCGTGGATTTGATCTGCGGATTGCTGAACCACGACGTCGTCCCGATCGTGCCTGAGCAGGGCTCGCTGGCCGCCAGCGGGGACCTGGTTCCGTCGGGGCACCTCGCGATGGCCCTGATCGGCGAGGGAGAGGTGATCCATTCCGGGCGAAGGATGGCCGCCGCGGACGCGCTGCGGGCGGCGGGATTGACGCCGGTCGAGCTGGAAGAGAAAGAAGGCCTTGCCCTTGTCAACGGCACGGTGTTCACTGAGGCGTACGCGATCGAGGTCGTGCTGTCCGCTGAGCGGCTTCTAAAGACCGCGGACCTCGCCGGCGCGGCAACGCTCCAGGCGATGAAAGGGCACCTGGGTGCGTTTTCCGAGCGCGTGATCGCGATCCGCCCGTTTCCAGGTGCGCTCGCAGTAGCTGTCAACTTTCGCGAGCTGTGTGCCGGCTCGGAGCTGCTGGCTGGTGGCAGCGGCAGGGTTCACGATCCCTACTGCATCCGGTGCATACCGCAGGTGCATGGAGCCTCGCGCGACGCGTTCGCGTACGTAAAACAGGCTGTCGAGACGGAGCTCGACTCCTGCACGGACAACCCGCTCATCTTCGAAGACGGCACCTGGACGTCGGCCGGCAACTTCCACGCCCAGCCCATCGGCTTACCCATGGACACGGCCGCGGTGCTGGTCGCCGAGCTCGCGAGCATCTCGCAGAGACGCACGCAGCATCTCGTCGCTCCGGTGTACGACGTCGGGCTGCCGGCCAAGCTCTCGCGCCAACCCGACCTCGGGTCCGGCCTTTTCATGGCTAACACGACCGCGGCAGCGCTGGTCTCGGAGAACAAGACACTGAGCTTTCCAGCGAGCGTCGACTCGATGGCGGTCGATACGACTGAGGACCACGTGAGCATGGGCTCGGTGGCAGCTCGCAAAGCGCTGGCGATCATCCGCAACACCGCCAATGTGCTGGCGATCGAGCTGATCTGCGCATGCCAGGCGCTGGACCTGCAGTCGCCGCTCCATGCTTCGCCGGCGATCCGGGCGCTCCGTGACGCCGTGAGGGAGACGGTCGCCCTTGTCGAAAGCGACCGGCCTCTCTCCGGCGATGTGATGTCGACCGCTCAGCGGATCCTGAACGGGGAATTCGTGGCTGCCGTCAACGCGGCGCTCAGAGCTCCAATTCGCTAGGCGGCGATCTCGACCTCGTGGCTGATTGCCACGGCAGCCGCCTGGCGGTGGCGGACGGCCACCAGCGCGGCCACGAATCCGAAGATCGCGAACAGTCCCGCGACCTCGAAGGCTGAGCTGAACCCGGCTGTCAACGCGCTGTTGATCGCCGCGTGGGTGGGGCGGCCGAGCGCGAGCTGGTTCCGCGACACGGTGGCCGCGACCGTGCCCATGATCGCGATACCCAGCGAGCCACCGAGCTGACGGCCGACGTTGAGCAAAGCCGAAGCCAGACCCGATTCACTGGGGTTGACGGCCGAGATGGCCGTGGCGCTCGTCGAGACGAAAGCCATGCCCAGGCCGATCGCCAGCACCACCAGTGGTCCGAACACGCCGGCGAAGTACGCGGTGTGAACCGTCACCGCGGAGAGCCAGAACATCCCGATCGCGGCCATGAGCGCCCCGGCTGTCATGGGCACTCGCGGTCCGACTCGGCCGATGACGCGTGAGGTGATCCCGGCGCCCACGATCACACCCAGCGCTGTGGGGAGGAAAGCGAAGCCCGCCTGCAGCGGGGTGAAGCCCAGCACGTTCTGCAGGAACAGGGTCAGGACGAAGAGCGTGCCGGACAGCGCGGCGCCGATCGCCAGCGAGAGCATGTAGGCGCCGGAGCGGTTGCGGTTGGCGAAGATGCGCAGAGGCATCAGCGGAGACCGCCCGCGCGACTCGAGGAGGACGAAGGTAACGAGGAATGCCGCTGCGATGATGAGGGTGGCGCGGGTCACGCTGTCGCTCCAGTCGTGCGTCGCCACGCGGGCCAGGCCGTAGACGAGCAGCGAGATGCCGGCGGTCACGGTTACGGCGCCGGGGAGGTCGAGCCGGCCGGACTTACCTGCCACGTAAGGGAGAACCCGAGGCGCCGCGAAGGCCAGCAGCAGGCCGATCGGCACGTTGATGAACATGATCCAGCGCCAGGAGAAGTAGTTCGTGATCACTCCGCCCAGCAGCAGCCCGATCGCGCCGCCGCCGGCAGAGACGCCCGAGTAAACGCCCAGCGCGCGGTTGCGGGCGGGTCCCTGGAAGGTGGCGGCGAGCAGCGAGAGGGCTGTGGGCGCCAGCACCGCCGCGCCGATTCCCTGGGCTGCTCTGGCTGCGATTAGAAAAGTTGAGGAGGTGGCGAGGCCCCCGGCAAGGGAGCCCGCCGTGAACATCAGGGCGCCGATCACGAACATGCGACGCCGCCCGAACAGGTCGCCCGTACGACCGCCGAGGAGCAGCAGGCCGCCGAACGCGATCGCATAGGCGTTGACGACCCACTCGAGGTCGGCCGAGGCAAAATGCAGCTCGCGCTGAATCGAGGGCAGCGCGACGTTGACGATCGCCACGTCGAGCACGACCATGAGCTGCGCGAGGGCGATCACGACGAGCGCGACGTTGAGATTGCGAGGAACAGGTTTGACGTCAGATCTAGTTGCCATTTCAGTTTTCTCCATTTGTGATTGCCGGGTAAGTCCCCCCACCCGGCGCTAACGCGCCGACCTCCCCGGCGAGCGGGGAGGTGCCAACCCGGAGGCGTAGGTATTCGTTGATTCCGATGAGCCGGAACTGCAGCAGCTCATAGCGCGGGAAGGCGGGTTTCGCCGTTGCGTAGTCGACGACCTCCGGGTCGACGAGCTCATAGGTGCGGCCGAGGTACTTCACCGTGGCTCCGCCGGAGGCCTTGATGTTCAGATACCAGGCGGCGTTGTCACTGAACGTGCGAGGGATGACGAAGCTGTCGCCCAGCGGGCGCATCCCAATTGGAGTCGCGTAGTTGCGACCGCTGCGGCGGCCGCGGTGCCGGAGGATCCCGACGACCGGCATCCAACGCCGTCCCGCGATCAGCAGGACGAGCGGGTTGACGAAGGCGGCGACGAATCGGACGGCCCGGCGCGCACGGGGTCCGAGGTTGATGGTGTTGGTTGTTGTGCTCATAGCTCCAGGACGAGCGACAGCGAGACAATGTGACGTTCGGGCTGGATGTCACATTCCTGGACCCTGTCCCGTCCTTCTATGTGTGGCGACTTCCGTGATTGAGAGCAACGAGCGGTTTACCGATGCGTGGACGAGCCACCATCGCTTCCTGCTGGACGTCGCCTACCGGCTGCTCGGCAGCTACACCGACGCCGAAGACCTCGTGCAGGAGGCCTTCTCCAGGCTCCTCCGCACCGACCTCGATCCCATCGAGGACGTCCGCGCCTGGCTCGTTGTGGTGGTGAGCCGGCTGTGCCTGGACCAGCTCCGCTCGGCTCGGGTGAAGCGCGAGGCCTACATCGGTCCGTGGTTCCCGGAGCCGCTGCTGTTTTCCGAAGACGCCTCGACCGACCCCTCCGACGTGGTGACGATGGACGAGAGCGTGCGCTTTGCTCTGCTGGTCGTCCTCGAGCGCATGTCGCCCGCAGAGCGAGTGGTGTTTGTCCTCCACGACGTCTTCGACTTCCCCTTCGAGAAGGTCGCGCCGATGGTCGGCCGCACGGTCGCGGCCTGCCGCCAGCTCGCCAGCCGTGCTCGCAAGCGCGTCGAGGAAGAAGCCGGCGCCGGACGCTTCACCATCGACCCGGTGGAGCAGCGGCGCGTCGTCGACGCGTTCATTGCCGCGTGCGCCGGCGGCGACATCGAGGCGCTGCTCCCGCTGCTCGACCCCTCGGTGGTTGGGTGGGCCGACCTGGGTGGCGGACGGACTCTGCCCGGGGTCAGCCGTCCCAACGTCGGGCGGGAGATGGTCGGCGACCGGATCATGCGGTTCTTCGGCGTGGGGTCCGGGAACCAGCTTGTCGCCAAGGTCATCAACGGCGAGCCGAGCGTGGTGGCGTTCTTCGAGGGAGCCGTGGCGTCAGTGCTCGCACTGAGCGTGACGGAAGGCCTGGTTTCCAGGGTCTACGTTGTCTCCGACCCCCGGAAGCTGGCCCAAGTGAAGAAGGCCCTCGAGCACCAGAACTAGCCATCAATGCGGCCTATGGACCGCATCCGAACAATTGATTGGCCCTATCGGTGGAACCGGCCTAGTCTGGCGTTACTACATCGATGGACAGCTCAGGCGACGCGGTTCTGTACGGCTCTGACGAATCACGCGACTCGACCGCGATGGTCGAGCTGCTGAACGAGTTGGGCGTCGCCTTCGAATACCGCTCGGTCAACCGCGACCCGATCGCCATGCGGGAGTGGGAGCAGCTCGACGGCGAGAGCGTTCCGTTGCTCCGCATGGGTCACCACTCGATCGTGCGCGGCTTCGACCGGATCAAAGTGCAGCAGCTCTTCGGCTGGGTAGGCTGCTAGTTCACCTCCCCGCTCGCCGGGTAGGTCGGCGCTGCCCGAAGGGCACCGCCGGGTGGGGGGATCGGGAGCGCAGCGCCGGGTGGGGGGGACCCCATTTGAACTGGCCGAGATTGAGACTGAATCTGACACCCTCCGGGGACTGATCTCGATACCGAACTAAACCGAATCTGGCGCCATGGCCGGCGGGTGCCACCCCATTGTCCCCACCGAGTCAAGGAGATTCGCGATGTTCAAGGCGGTATTAGCGCCGATCCTCGCCGTGACGGTGACGGCAGTGCTCGCGGTGAGCGCCCTGGCGGCCGGCCCGACCGGACCGCAGCACTACAACCTCAGCGGGCAGCAATGCTCCACCAAAGGCGACTACTCGATCTGCTCGACCTCCTCTGGTGAGGAAACCGACGTCCAGACGGCTCCAGGCACCTTCAGCAGCGACGTCAACATGACGAATTCGTTCGTGGTCACCGTCCAGGGCGCCCCGTTTGCGAGCGGTTCAAGCGTCCTGCACGCGCATGAGCTGTTTACCAACAACTTCGGTGTCCTTCAAGAAGCAGGCATCCACCAGTCATCGACCCAGACTTTCGGCGGCAGCACATGCACGTACAGCGCGGATCTTCACGTGACCCAGCTGGACCCCTCCGCGGGCACCGGCCACATCCAGTACGACAACTTCAACTACGTCTGCGTCTGATCGATTCGTAGACACCGGGGGCGTGCTGCGCACGCTCCCCGGTTTCACCTCCCTGCCCGCCGGGGAGCTCGGCCTTTCACCTCCCCGCTCGCCGGGGAGGTCGGCGCGAAGCGCCAGGTGGGGGGACTCCCCTTGTACTGCCGCCCAACCCCCCCTTCCTCAGTGTCGGACTACTATGTTTTGGCAGGCGTCTTCCGGCTGGTTGAC
>Ga0073928_10001337_pt1 | contig 48206 bp, 37 predicted proteins | sample PaiPotPPA55metaG_FD_76969 | JGI IMG/M metagenome (GOLD analysis project Ga0073928, IMG submission 76969) | Iron sulfur acid spring bacterial and archeal communities from Banff, Canada, to study Microbial Dark Matter (Phase II) - Paint Pots PPA... ...
CGAGAGCAAACGGGCGGTTCGCGCGCGTCGAGCGCTTCCATTCGGAGGAGAGCGCCTCCATGAGGAAGCGATGAGTTTTGACGCCCGTGAGGCCGTCGGTGATGGCCTGCTCCTGCGCTTTTTGGAAGGTAAGGGCGTTGTGGAGCGCGCCGGCGAACAAATCCGCGAGCGTCCTGAGGAACTGGACTTCCTGCTCGGGGAAATCGCACGGCTCGGACGATTCGACGTACATCACGCCAAGCAATTGCTCGGCGTAGATCACCGGCAGAGCAATCGCGGCGGCGGAGCCTGGAAGGACGGTGCGCGGGGTGCTGGCGTTCACTTCGCGAACGAGCGCCGTTTGGCCCGAGCGCGCCACCTGGCCGACCAAGCCTTCGCCCAGCATAATCCGACGGCCCTGGGCATCGCGGCGAGAGCCAGCCTCCGCCTGGATGACGAGTTCCTTGGCCGAATAATCGAGAATCGCGATTCCGATATGGTCGTACGTGAGGCCGTTTTCAATTTCCCTTGCGATCTTCGCGAGCATTTCTTCGGGATTGAGAGTGGTGATGGCGTGGCTGGAAACATTGTTGATGAGAGTCAGATGGCGCGATTTCTTCTGTTCTTCGGAGAAGAGGCGCGCATTCTCGATAGCGATGGCGGCTTCGCTGGCCAGAACGCGGAGAAGTTCCACGTGGCCTTCATCGAAAGCGCGCTCCTGGCGGCTGTGCACGGCCATCACACCGATCGGGCGGTCGTAGAGAATCAGCGGCACGGCGCAGATCGAGGCCAACTCGGCGAGAGGCTGAAAGCCCAAACGCTGCGCATTTTCGGGAAAGTGATCGCGAATCAGAAGCGGCTGGCGGGTCTTCATGATGTATTCCACCAAGTGATTCCCAACCGGGCGAGAATACTTTTGCCGCCGCTCGCCGTCGATCAGCTCGATTTCGAAGCGGACTTCCAGCGCCTTGTGGTCGTGGAAAGCGATGAAGAAACTGCTGACGTCGAGGAGCCGGCGTATTTCGGAGTAAATGCGCTCGAAGAGGGCGTCGGGCTCAAGCGTGGAGCTGAGAACGCGGCCGATTTCGTTGAGGATGTGCAGCTCCTCGCTGCGGCGCGCAGTTTGCTGGATCAAGTAGCTGTTTTCGACGGCCATGCCGATCTGGTGGCCAAGGGCGAGCAGAAGCCGCAACTCGGCGGGGGTAAAATTCCGATTGTCCGGAGTGCCGAGGATGAGCACTCCGAAAACGCGCTCTTTCGCTTGCAAGCTGATCCCGACGACGGTCCGCAGGTGCTGCGCGAGCAATAGCTGGCGCAGTTTGCGGAAGGATTCCTCCTTCTCGAGCGCTTCCCAGTTTGCATCGCGTCCGAGTTCGCGCAAAACAACGAGCCCGCCGAGGCGGGCGACCAGGCCAACGATGTATTCGTCCAGATTGCCGTCCTGAATCGTCGCTGAAAAAGTGTCGCCGAGGCCAGTCACGACGGCAGATTTCGGTCCGTTCGGTTCTCCGTATTGCATGCAAAGAGCCCCGGCCGGAATCCGCACAACGTTGAGAACGCGTTCGAGGGCCTGAGCCAGCATCTTCTGAATCTCGCCTCCGACGAAACTCGACGTGGCGAGATTCAAGTTCGAGAGAGCCAGCATGTTGCGTTCGACGCGGCGGCGTTCTTCCTCGTAGACGGCCATGACCATGAGCACGCCGGCAAAAAACTGCGGCAGCAAATCGAGCGGGAGGAGATCTTGCCTTGCCAGCCAGCCGAGTCGAGGCTGAAGAAAGTTTACGACCTGAAGGAAGTTTACGAGCCGAAGCACGCCCCAGCCGACGAACGTAATCGTGAGCAACATATCGGCGCGCGATTCCTGTTTCCGGGCCTCCTGCCAGAAGGTGTACGCAACGAGAAAGAAGATGAGGCCGACGCCCAGGCCCAGGGGCACGCTCACGGAGCCGCGAGCGTACAAGAGGGCCCACACTGCCGCGGCGGCAATTGCCGCAGTGACACCGCGAATTGCGAGTCCAAGCTGGGCATAGAGGCGCGCCGCGCAATAGAACACGAGCGCGGCAACCGCCAGGAGCCATTCATTAAAGGCTGCGAACCAATTGGGGAGTTGGACCCGGGAGCCCACGAGAAGGCCTATGAAATAGACGGAGACGAGGAGCCAGCCGGCAGCCCAAACGAGGAGATACTCCTGCCTTTTCTGGCGGTACAAGAAAAGGAAGAACGCGCCAAGCAGAAATGCGCTGGCAAGGAGCACAATCGCACTCGTACTACCGTGAGTCAGCAACGCAAGCTCCGCTTCCGATGGCGCTTCGGAATATCCTCCGAGAATAGCAGAAAACGAAACGGCTTCTGTGGCGTGTCCACGAGAAGTTTCGTGGAGGTCAACGTCCGCGGCGCGTCGTTCCGCAGGGCCCTGATAGCCGGAGGGTAGTGTCCATGTTAAATTGCGGCGTGCGCTGCGTCAACGGTACCGGGGTACCAAAGTCAGCCGTGTCATACAGTTGCGTCGCTCTCGCGCGGAGTGTGAGAGCGGTGCTAACTCGATTTTGGCAGGCGGTTCCGATAAGATGATCGATCTCTAAGCCGAAAGGAATCTGACGAGAATGACGCCGTCCCAGAAACCACGCGTGCGCTTCGCTCCATCCCCCACGGGTTATCTCCATGTGGGCGGAGCGCGCACGGCGCTGTTCAATTGGCTGTTTGCCCGGCACGAGGGCGGCACGCTCCTGCTTCGAATTGAAGACACCGACGTCGAGCGCAACCGCCCGGAACTGGTCGACGGAATATTGCAGGGTTTGCAATGGCTGGGAATCGAATGGGACGAGGGCCCGTTTTTCCAATCGCAGCGCCTGGAAATGTATCGCGTTGCCGCCGAGCGCCTGCTGGCCAGCGGCGCGGGATTCGTGTGTTACTGCAAGCCCACGGCGTACGCGGGGGCCGGCGCGGCTGACCCAGAAGGTGAAGGCGACGACGAGGGAACGAAGCAGCAAAAGAACGTGGTTTGCCCGTGCCGCAATCTGACGGAAGCGGAACGCGCCGGAAAGGAAAAAGAGGGGATTCCGCGGGCGATTCGCTTTCGCGTGCCCCGGGAAGGAACGACGAAGTTCGAGGACGCCGTCTTCGGGTCGCGCGAAGTACAGAATAACGAGATCGAGGATTTTGTTCTGCTGCGCTCGAGCGGCTTACCCACCTACCAATTGAGCGTAGTTGTGGACGATATCGACATGGGGATCACTCACATCATTCGCGGTGCCGACCATCTTTCGAACACGCCCAAACAGGCACTGATCTATCAGGCGCTCGGCGCCACGCCGCCGATCTTTGCGCACGTTCCGCTAATCCTCGGCCCCGATCGCACGCGACTGTCGAAGAGGCACGGGGCCACAAGCGTAGGTTCCTATGCCGACGAAGGGTTTTTGCCCGAGGCGTTTCGCAATTTCCTTGCGCTGCTGGGCTGGTCGCCCGGCGACGATTCGGAATACATGCGCACGAGCGAACTCATCGAGCGCTTCTCTCTCTCTGGCGTCAGCCGGACGAACGCGATCTTCGATCGCGCCAAGCTTGAATGGTTCAATACCCAATATTTGCAGAAACCGCCCGTCGAGGATGTGCTGCCGTATGTTGAAGCCGAACTCAAACGAAGCGGGCTGTGGCAGGATCGCTGGAAGACGACGGATAGCGCATGGTTCGCGCACGCCGTGGACCTGATTCGGCAGCGGACGCGCCTTATCACCGATTTCAGCGGGTGGGCGCGTGCATTTTTCAGCGACGATTTCGATTACGAGCCCGAAGCACGCGAAAAATTCTGGAAGGATGAACGGGTGCCCGGGATGCTGGGCAAACTTGCGGACGCGCTGGAGGCTCTCCCCGATTGGAACCACGACGCGTGCGATGCGGCTCTGCGCACGCTCGCTGCGGCGGAAGGCGTGAAAGCCGGTCTGCTGATCAACGCGACGCGCGTTGCGATCGTTGGACGTGCTGTGGCTCCGCCGCTGTTCGATACGATGGTTGTGCTCGGGAAAGAGCGGGTCGTGAACCGCCTGCGTCGCGCCGTGTCTTTCCTCTCTCCTCGCTAAGCAATTTGGCCAATCCAGGAAGAAAGGGCCGCCCGTCCAATGGCTGTTGTTGCCTTGGCCGGAGGCTACTTTGTGAAGATTTCGGGATGGAGCGGACGGGCACTCGCGTTTGAGGCGGCGACATCGAGTTTTACGTTGACCGGCACCTTCACGGGAGGGAGGCAGGTGGAGTCGCTGCAGGCTTGGTAGCGAAGCGTGAACGGAATCGTCGCAGGGCCCAAGGCCGCGTCGGCTTGCACCGTGAGACGCAGCCGCAGCGTGACGCTGCCAGTATAAACGTCGAGCGGCTTGTCCGGCGAGAACGCGAACGTTTCGAGCTTTCCATCGGGATAAATCGTGTCGAGCAACTGGAAACCCGCGGGGAGCTGCGGCGTGACGGTGGTGGGAATCAGATACGCATCCGTGGGCTTGTGGGAATTCACGTGGTAGCCGCGCGCGATTTCCGCGACGATGGCAATCTGAAATTCTTTTCCGCGGGGAACCGGTTGAAGCGAAACGTAGGCTTGTGGCTTCACGATCGATGCGGCGGATACCATCGCGCTCTGCGCGCTGGCGCGCGATCGGGAGCCCAGAAGACTCAGGGAGATTGCGAAGATCGTCGTCCAGAGCAAGCAGGAAATCCACGGGCCGCGCATTCGCATCTTCTCCATCGGGCCCCGACCTAAACCTGAACTGCGGAGCCGAGCTTTTCGGTGAGTATGCGGCTCATGACCTGATTCAAGGTTTCGCCCGTTTTATCGAGGACGAAAGCCTGGGCCGAATCCGACCAGCCGAGCTTGAAGCTGGTGGTCAGCGCCGAAATCCAGATTTGCCGCACGGGCGCGTTAGGACTGAGCACAAAGCGAGTTTCGTCCTCGTCCTCGAACTCGATCTCGAGCTTGCCGCTGCCGCCCTCGACTTCGAAATCGTGGTCGTCGCCGATATCAGCGAGCCGGTTGCGAAGGCTCTCGAGGGCCGCATCGCATTTTCTTTGAAATTCGCGTTCGTCCATCATGCCAGTGGAAGGTGCAAACTCGGCGCCTAGTGCTACTGCCCGAGCAAGCTTTCGATCTCTTTTTCGAGCTCATCTTCGCTTACGACGCCCAGGTATTTCTTGGCGATTTTACCGTCGCGAGTAATCAGGAAACTCGTCGGATATCCGATGATTCCGCCGAATTTTTCGGCGACATCGTCATCCCCGATGACGATCGGATAGTTCAACGTCGTTGGGTGGCCGTTCACGTCAAACTGTGTCTTCTGAACGAAGGGAGCGACGATTTCGGCGCCTTCGTCATCCATCGCCACACCTAGCATCGTGAATCTTTTGCCGACGAGCTTCTGCTGCAACTCAATAAGCGAAGGCATTTCAGCTTTGCATCCCTCGCACCATGTGGCCCAGAAATTCACAAACACCACTTTACCTCTCAGACTCGAAAGGGGCACATTATTGCCGTGCAAGTCTTTAAACGTAACGGTCGGCGCGCCCTTGAGTGACCCAGTTGATTTGCTGTCCGATTTGCCGCTTGCCTGGCTTGTTCCGCCTTTGCATCCAAGGAAGCCGGTCGCAACCGTCGAAAGCGCGAGCGCCAGAACAACTGCCGTGAAATTTCTCTGCATGGAGAAAACCCCTTTTACCGCACAAATCGGTTCAGAAATGTCAGTTTACCTGAAAGCCATGTCAAGCGGTTGAAGAACACCAAACCGCCCACGGCAAGCAGCAACACGCCGCTGAAGACCTCGACGGCATTCAGATAGCGCCGGAACCGCTGATAAAACTTCAAGAAGCTGCCAATCGCCAGCGCCGTAATCAGAAACGGAATCGCGAGGCCCGCCGAATAGCACACGAGCAAAAATACGCCTCGTCCGAGACTATCCTCCGTCGCCGCCAGCGTCAGCACTGCGGTCAGAATCGGGCCGATGCAGGGAGTCCACCCGAAGGCAAATGCGAAGCCGAGAAGGAATCCACTGAAGATCCCCGGCTTGCCTCCCAGCTTTTGGAAACGGACGTCGCGGTTCAGCCAGCGCGTGAGCGAAGGCCCGACGAGAAAAATCAGCGCAATCGCGTAAAACTGAATTGCCTTCAGCGACGGCCCGGCGATTCCTGGCCGAAGATTCAGGATAACGCCCAACACAACGAGCACGGCTCCGATAATCAAACCCACTCGCACGGGAACCTTCGCGAGCCATCCGATCAAGTGCAGTCCGAAAAGAATGATGAGAGCACCCGCGACAGGAGTCAGCAGGCTCTTATTCTCGGCGAGAAAAGTGCCGACGGCGCTGGCCGACGCGCCAAACGCGATGAACACGATCGAGAATCCTGTCACAAATGCCAGCGCGGAACTGAACAGGCCGGCCCGCGGCGTCTTACCCTCCTTCAACTGTTCGACGCCGATGCCGGACAACATCGAGATGTAGCCGGGGACGAGGGGCAGGACGCATGGCGAGAGAAACGAAACCAAGCCTGCAACGAACGCCGCAAATATAGAAACTCCCATCGAGCCTCGTACGCGTGGTGCGCGGAAATTGGATGTGCCGGATCGCCCGGCAGATGCTGGCCAAACGCCCTATCTTCGCACAAGCCGTTAGACGCGTGCTTGCAGTTTTGGCGCAGCGCCGAGATGCGAGGAAAACCCGCCAAGTGACGCCCGGAGTCGCCACATCCAAAAAACTGACTTATGGAAGCATTCCCGCAAGTGATTGCACCGCAGGCGGTTGCTCGAGGTGAAGAGTGGCGCTCCATCTGCTTTTTCACTTTCGCGGGCCCGCCACTGGAACCGCGAGCGATGAAGCGATTCGCCTCTCGCGGTGGCGGGCTCGTAAAGCTTTTTGAGCGGGAGGGCCGCATGACTCCGAACCAGGTAACGGTGGTGCGCGTCGGCGCGGCGTTTGCAGCGGTCGGGCTGTTCACGTTCTTCGGCAACGCGCTTGCGGCCGATCTCGCGGCCGTGTCGCTGACAATCACGGCCATCGCACTTGACGGCGTTGACGGCTACCTCGCGCGGACGCGCGGCCTTGCCACTCCGCTGGGCGCGCAGCTCGATATCGTGGGCGACCGAATCGTCGAGAACCTCTTTTTCATGTTCTTCGCTGTGAGCGGACTGATTTCGTTTTGGGTGCCTGTGCTCTTTTTTGTGCGCGGCACGCTGACGGATTTTCTGCGAAGCGTGGCTGCGCGATCGGGCCGCGTCGGGTTCGGGAGCAACTCGATGCCGGAAACATGGTGGGGACGCACGTTGGTGGCGTCGCGAGCCAGCCGCGCGGGATATGCGATTCTGAAATGCGTTTGCTTTTGCTGCCTCGGACTTCTGCTGCCGGTGCGACACATGCCCGCGGGCTGGTTCGCCGCGTCACTGCAAGCTTGGTTTTCGATGGCAGCGCAGGCGCTGGTTGTCGCGACGGTTACGTTCTGCGTCATTCGCGCGCTGCCTGTGATTTGGGATGGGCGGCGGTATCTGAACGATGTCGAGAAGCCGGTGACGCGGGCGGTAGTGCGGGTGACTCGATGAGCCCGAGCAAGATTGGAGCGTTCTTCGATCTCGACGGAACGCTGCTGCCGAAACCTTCGCTGGAATGGAGGTTTCTCCGCCACCTGCTCGCGCGAGACGAAATCACGAGTGCGGCCGCGCTAGGCTGGCTCGGAAATTGGGCGGGAACACTCCTACGAAATCCGCGCGCTGGCATCGACGCCAACAAGTCCTATCTGGCAGCTCTTCGGGAAGCGGTGGCGTCTGACTGGGCGAATTCGCTTCAGCTGGAATCGCTTCCAATGTTTTCCCGGGGGATGGGACGTATTTCGTGGCACCTCACGCAGCGACATCAGGTGTTTTTCGTCAGCGGAACACTGGCGCCTCTCGCATGCGCAATTACGCGGAATCTGCCAGGCCGCATTGAAGTGATCGCTACCGAGCTGGAAGTTTGCGGTGGCTATTGGACGGGGCGGCTTGCTGGCGAGCACATTAGCGGAACAGCAAAACGCGAGGCGCTTCGCTCGCTTGCTGTGCGGCGCGGACTGCGGCTTGAGATGAGCTACGCCTATGGCGACCAGATCGCCGATCTTCCGATGCTTGAAGCCGTTGGGCATCCCTTCGCGGTGAATCCGGCGATGAGACTTCGGCGAATCGCGCGGGCGCGCGGCTGGCCCGTTTGCAATTGGACGGTGCTTCCGCGCGCGGTTCGCGACCGGAGCGCTCAATTGTTGGCAATGAAGGAGGCGCGATGAAATCGGAACGGAGCGCGGCTTTCCTCGGACAGTCAGGGTGTCAGGCACCCGGGTGGAACTCGAGTACCGAGGCGCAGACCGAATCGCAGGGAGCGATTTCGCGGTGGGTGGCGGAAACCTGGCGCGCGTGCGGGGCATTCGAGTGGGTTACGTTTGCCTATCTGGCGTGGCTACTGACGGTGTTCACCATTTTTCATCGGAATCTCGCGCACCCGAAGCTGTACATCGCATTTCATTTCTCTGTCGCGGTGATGATCTTGTCGCTTGTGCGCGCAGCGTCGCAGATGGATAGCGCGTTCCTGCGATTCGCGCGCCACTGGTATCCGTTGCCGCTTTATTTGTGGCTATTCGAGGAGTTGGGCAGCTTCGTTCACGCGATTTTTCCCGCGTGGTTTGATCGCGTGCTCATCGAATTCGATTACAACTTTGCCGGAGTTCATCCCTCGGTGTGGCTGGCGCGGTATTCAAATCCTGCGCTGAACGATTTCATGCAATTTGCCTATTTGACGTATTTTCTGTATCTCGTCATTCTACCGGCGGTTCTTTACGCGCAACGCGAGCGCCTCGCGTTCTGGACGGTGATGGCTTCGACGGCCATCGCGCACTATTCCGTTTACGTCATTGCGTTGCTATTTCCCGTGGAAAGCCCCTATCACTCGCTCGCTGGGTTGCAAACGAAGGAGCTTGCGGGCGGGGCGGTGACAGCTTTGACGAATTTCATCGAGCAATTCGGGCGGGTTCACGGTGCGGCATTCCCATCGGCGCACGTTGCGGGTTCGATGGTGGCGATTCTGGCGTCGTGGCGCTACTGCCGGCGGCTATTTTGGATTTGCCTGCCGTTCTTCCTGTGCATGTGCGTGGCGACGGTGTATGGCCGGTATCACTACTTCGCAGATGTGCTCGGGGGAGTTGTCGTGGGCACTGCGGGTTTTCTTGCGGGTGGGAGTCTCATGGGGCAAAGCGGAGCGGTTCCGAAAATCGCAGGTGTCGCCGCGGGCGCGGAAGATTCAGACTAGATTCGGATGGCGCTTGTGCCACTCCGTCGCTTCTTCATAGGCGAGCGCTATCGCCAGCAGCCGGGCCTCGCTCCATCGTGGCCCGATGAGTTGCATCCCGACGGGCAAGCCCTCTCGAGTGAAACCGCAGGGGATTGAAATCGCAGGATGTCCGGTGAAATTCGCGGGGCGGTTCATGCGCACGAGCGCCGACCGCACCGTTTCCTTCTCGCCGGCAATTTCGACGTCTTGCTGCCCGATCTTCGTCGCGCTCGTGGCTGTGACAGGGGCGACAATCGCGTCGACGCGGTCAAATGCCGCTTGGAAGTCTTTCTCCGCTTCGGTCTTCATCGCCAGCCCGCGCAAGTAATCCAGTGCACGCACGCGAGTTCCCTGGTCGAGGCGATGCCGGACGTCGTCGCCATAGTCATCGGCGCGCGCGGGGAAATAGCCCTGTGATTCGTGATAGTGCGTCGCTTCTGCGAGGGCGATGTCGTTCGTTCCCGGAAGAAGAGCGCCAGCGAGCCCCGGCATCGGCACGTGTTCGATACGGCCGCCGAGCGAGTGTAAGACTTTAGTGGCGACTTCGATTGCCTCAAGCACTTCGGGATCCACACGATCGAAAAAATAGTGCTCGGGCCAGCCCAGGCGAAATCGCTTCCGCAGGATGCTTCGCAACTTGCGATAGTCGGGCAGCGTGGCGCCTTTGCGATATTCTCCCGCGATTACTTCGAGCATGATGCAGGCATCCGTAACGCTCCGGGCCAGCGGACCGGCATGATCCAGGCTGTGAGCGAGCGGAACGATTCCCGCGACGCTCACCAGGCCGAAGGTAGGCTTCAATCCGACGATCCCGCACAGCGCCGACGGAATTCGAATTGAACCGCCGGTGTCAGTGCCAACCGAAGCAAAGCACATTCCGGCAGTAATGGCCGCCGCGGAGCCGCCGCTCGAGCCTCCTGTGACGCGTTCGCGATTCCAAGGATTGCACGCCGGACCGAAATGCGGGTTCTCGTTCGTGATTCCGTAGGCGAACTCGTGCATGTTGGTCTTGCCGAGGAGAATGGCCCCCGCACGCGTGAGACGCTTCGCGACGTCAGCGTCGTCCGATGGAACGAAATCCGCCAGGATCTTCGACCCGGAAGTCGTGCGAATTCCGCGCGTCCAGATATTGTCCTTCAGCGAAATTGGAATACCGTGGAGCGGACCTTTCCATTTTCCGCGCGCGATTTCCCGCTGCGCGGTCCTCGCTGCGCGGAGGGCGAGGTCCGGGACGACGGTGATGAACGTGTTCAGCGCGGGGTTCAACCGGCCGATTCGAGCGAGCGCGGCTTCGACAAGCTCGACAGGTGAAATCTCCCTGCTCTGCAGGAGGCGCGCTGCTTCCTGGATCGAGAGAAAAACCAGTTCATCAGGTTTAGGGTGTTTTTCGAGCGGGGCATTCGCGCGCGTGTGAACACGAGCCATCAGAAGATCTTCTCAGCCCTGCGGAGGTTCCCCGCCGAGCCCACGTTGGCGATCCGAAAGGTTACGAGGTATTGGTTTTCGCTCCGGATCGTGCCGAACGAGAATTTGCGGTACTCGAATCCGATGCCGCAGCACGACCCGTTGTAGCTGACCTCTGCAATCTGGTTTTGGAATCCGTGCTGCGTGAAATCGTAGCTGGCGCCAAGAGTGGCGTTCAAACCGGGCCGTGTGAGGTCGCCGTATCCGAACAGGGCACGGACTTGATTCGACCGCTGTTGGAAATTCAGCGGCGGCGCCGGGGGATTGAGAGGCAGATTCAAGGTGGAAAAGTGGGCAAGGGTAAGGAACGATTGCTTGTAGGGCTTGAGCTTCAGCAGAGTGCCAATCGCGGTCATGCGGTTGCGTTGCGGATCGTAGTTGAGGATGAACTGGGTATCCCAACGCTTCCCTGGCTCAATCGTCAAGTCACTCACGATCGGGGAAAAGCGCCTGGGCTCGTCGGCGAATGCAAAGGGCGTGAGATCGTCGAGCGTTTGAAACACATTTCGCTGTCCCGGCACCAGCGCGCCGCCGAACGTCGGATCAAAAAAATATTTCTGGGCGAGCTGCCAAGTAACCAGCTCCTGGGGATCGCCGCCATCGGATCGGCGATAGAGGCGTTGCGTCACGCCATATTCCACCTCGCTGGTGTCCGTCAGCGTCTCGTCTTCGTCGAAGCGGACGAAGCGGCCAAAGTCGTTCACGCCGGTGACGTAGTTGTAGACGATATCCGGCTCGATAGTGTGCTTCCATCTCGAGTCGGCGTCACCCCAGACGCGCTCGATGGTGGGCGGCCGGATATCGAGGGAGAACTCTTCCGTGTTGCGAAAGAATCCCTGGTCGAGGAACTGCTGGTTCTGCATTTGTCCACCGTAATAAGTAGAGCGGAACGTGAACGTCGGAGTCAGGTCGAGCCACGGTCCCCAGTGAAGCGGCACCGTCACGGTCGGCGAGAATTCGGTTCGTTCAACGAAGCGGGAAGTGTCGAAAGGCGTTACCGTCTCGCCGCGATGCACCGCACCCGCGAAGGCTTCAAACGAAAAGTAAACGGGAAGGTTCTTGAAAAAGGTCCGATCGACAGAACTAAATCTTGCTTCCGGCGCCGTCCGCAGCGTGATCGAGGTCTGCGGTGTGGCGCTCAGGTAGTTTTCATAGCTGAGCGCGGCAAAGTCCAGGCTGTACCCGTTGAAATTCTTCGTGAGGAACGCGGTGTTTCGCACCTCCGAGTTCACCGCTTGAATGTAGGTTTCAGACCACGCCAGGCGGAACGTAAGCGAGCTAAGCTGGTCGAGATCGGCCACCGCCCGCCAATCGTCAGGCAGGAGGGCAGTAAACAGCAAATGAGCCTCATGCCCGCCCTGCGGGATCGGCGGCCCAGCCGGCTGTTCGAGACCGCGGTCGATCACACCGAAATAGTCCGCTTCGAGCCTTGCGTTTCCCCAAGGCCGCATTCGAATTTCCGCTTTCTGGTTCCAGCCTCGTTTGCTGAGGTATTCGCTGCCAAGGGTGAGGTCCATCCAGTCTTTCGGCGCCCAGTAAACCGAGTCGCCCAGAATCCAGCCCTTTCTCGAACTGTCGCCGAACTCCGGGATCAGAAAACCAGAGTTGCGGCGTTTTTCGGCCGGGAATGTCGCCACGGGTAGATAGAGCACCGGAACCGAGAGGAGGCGGAAGTTCCCATCTTCGAGGCGGACCGATTTCTGCAATTCGACGGTGGCAAGCGGAGCATAAAACTTCCAGGTTGGATGCTGCGGATCGCAGACGGTAAGCCATGCCTTGTGGATGCGATAGGTGTTCTCGTCGAGCCGCTCGGCCTCGTCCGCCTCGAAATAAAGGGGATTGGGGCTGATGAGAAGCGTCGGTGTTGGGCGGCGCTGCAACGCAAACGTCGCGCGCACGTGATGGAATTTGCCGCGGCCGGTGCGCAATTCGTAGCGCGCATCGTCTGCCTCAACGTGCTGGGTCAAGTAATCGAGCTGCACGTGGCCGCGCGCGGTGACGACATCGGTTTCTTCGTTCCACTCGGCGTGATCAGCCCGAAGCCGCACATTTTCGTAGCGCAGATCGACATTGCCGTCGGCATAGTAGGTCTTGCCAATTTCGCCGCCCTGGCGGTCAGCCTCGAGCGTTACTTCACCGCCCGCTTGCGGCAGTTTGGGGACTGGATTTGCGCCGCCTTGCGCGGATGCGGTTCGGGCTGACGCACCTAACATCGGGAGAACAACTATGAGAAGGAGGTACTTGCGGAGTGACTCCAAAAGTGTCGCGTTGGGCATCGACTGATTTTTTCCGCAAAAAAGAAATCCGAGCGTAACACGCGCTCCGCGCACTCGCAATCGGCGGAGCCCGTCGTTTTTCCAACTGCTCAAAAGGCCGAAGATGAGAATCCGTCACTTCCGGGCGAGTTGCCTAGTAAGCGACAACTGCGCACGATGGTCTGCTGGCCGAACGTGGCACGACGTGGTACCATTTGTTCGTTCCACTGGAACTTTCGCAGCGCAAAACGACCAGTGATACGCATCTGCCCGAAGTGTGGCGCTCTTCTGCTCGACGCCTCCGAGAAGTGTTCCTTTTGCGAGATCCCCATCGACGATAGTGTGCCGGTTCCCGCAGTCATGGCCGTCGAAAGGTCAGTGGATCCTGACGTGGGCGCGTCGGAGCCGGAATGGCGGCGCGAAGTATCGCGGCGCCTGCACGAATACCGCGCGCGACGCGGACGTCTTCACCTGGACAACCCCCAATCGGGCCTTCCGTTTCAGGAAGAGGTCAGCCTTGCAGCCGAGGAACCCCGCGAACGGCCTCGACCGCGGCCCATCCAGCGCCGGCGGCAAATTGAACGAGTGGAGATCTGTATCCAGCCGGAACTGGATTTCTCGGATTCTCCCGATGACCGCGCGCATCCGCAATCGGCCCTGGTACCGGTCGCCGGGCTTCCCGAGCGCCGCTTGGCAGGCGCCATCGACGCGATCTTTCTTGGTCTGACATTTGCAGGGTTCATGGGGCTGTTTCTGTCACTGCACGGCCAGGTGAGCCTGGCAAAGACGGACGCGGTGGTTTATCTCGTGGTTGGCTATCTTTTCTACGCGCTTTATTTCTTCGTCTTCACGACGCTGGCTGGGGCAACGCCGGGGATGCAGGTTCGGGGCCTGACGATCGTCCGGCTGGACGGCAGCTTGCCGAACACTCAGCAACTCCTTTGGCGCAGTTTTGGTTATCTGCTCTCGGGCGCGACGCTGATGCTGGGCTTTGTGTGGGCGATTTGGGACGAGGACCACTTCACCTGGCAGGATCGAATCTCCCAGACCTACGTCACCGCAGCAACACCCATTGGAGGAGCCGACTCGATGGAGCTGCATCCTGGTGACCTGCATTCCGGCCGTCAGACTTTCACGCACCGATAGCTCGCGCGGAAGTCCGATGTTCCTTGGGGAATGGTTGATATCCGCCTACGGAAAGGCAAATCCATCGATTCGCGCGGGTCAAATGCTATAATGAAAGTTTGTCGGCGTTGTGCCCGAGAAACCGGTACCGGGCGCGCGTGCATCATAAAGAGTAGTCACGTACGAGGCGGGCAAGAGAAAGGGTCCACATGAGTCCTCTGGCAAAGAAGATCGTCGTCACACTCTCGATTCTCGTTTTTGCGTACGTCGCCACAGGGTATGTGCGCGCCCGCTCGTCAAACGATCAGGCCTTCCGCGCCCTTACGGTTTATAGCGAAGTGCTGAACCACGTTCAGCGCGATTATGTTGACGACCCCAACATCCATCAAGTGACCGCCGGCGCTCTTCACGGCCTGGTCGATTCGCTCGACCCGCAGTCCGATTACCTCAGCCCGCTCGAATACAACGACTACAAAGAAAAAAGCGCCAATAAGCCCAAAGCCGGGGCGGGGCTCGCGTTGACGAAACGATTTGGATACATTTCCGTTGTTTCCGTGCTACCGGACAGCCCGGCGCAAAAAGCCGGCCTCCGGTTCGGCGACATCCTCGAAAAAATCGCAGGGTTCACGACCTCGCAGATGGCCATCGATCAGGCGCAACTTCTGCTGAGCGGCGAGCCGGGAACGGTGGTGAAGATCTCCGCGATTCGTCGCGGCAAGGCTGAACCGCAAGACGTGGACGTCACGCTCGCGAAGTTTCCCACTCCGAAACTCGTCGAGACGAGACTCGAAGGCGACATAGCGTATCTTCGCGTGCCTGAGTTCGACGCGGGCATGAGCAAGCAAATCAGGGACAAAGTGACTCAATTCGGGCAGCAGGGCGCCCACAAGCTGATTCTGGATTTGCGCGACTGCGCTTCAGGCGAGGCGCAAGAAGGAATTGCCACCGCGCAACTGTTCGTTCCCTCCGGCACGATCGCAACCCTGAAGGGCCAGACAGTTACGCCCGAGGTTGTTTCCGCCGACGCGTCGAAAGTAGTTTGGTCCCAGCCTATCACCGTGTTAATTGGCAACAGCACCGCCGGACCAGCCGAAATCGTGGCGAGTGCGATTGCCGACAATCATCGAGGCGAGACCGTGGGAGAGCGCACGTACGGCACCGCGTCGATGCAGAAGCTACTGCAACTGGACGATGGTTCCGCGCTGATTCTTACGGTGGCCAACTACTACACGCCCGCCGGCAAGTCGATTCCGGCCGACGGTGTCGTGCCGTCCGTAGAGGTCAAGTACGCGCCGGATGATTTCGCGGAACTGACGCAACCTGGTCCGCCGGCTCCGCCTCCCGGCCAAGTAGTGTCCCCGGACGATCCTGTGCTGAAAAAGGCCATCGCGATTTTGCAGGACGAGAGCACGGAACGGAAGGCCGCGTAGCCGGTCGTGAGATCATCGCGCGGGACCGTCCCGCGTCACATTCCTTCGTTACTAACCCCAGCTGGCGAATCCGACGAGTCCGTTTGCGCTGACGTTCGACGCGGCGCACTCTGGCTCCTCCTATTCGGCGTGGCTTTAGTTGTCTCGCTGTCCGGGTGCACGAAGAAGTCGCTCTCAAAGTCGGAGCTTCGCGCGATCACCGGCGAGATCGTTTCGTCAACGCAGAAAATCACGGGGCATAAATCGGAAATCACGATTCGCCCGCAAGCGGACCGATCTATAGCCGGCGTTCCCACGCAGAGCGCGGCAGACGACGTGTATATTTCGCTTTCCGATCCTTCCCAAACCGGTGCCCTAGAAGACGCGCTTGCGGATATTGCGCGTCGCCACAAGCTGAGGGTGGTTGCCACGGCTTCGGGCGGAGTCATTCGATTCGACTTCATTTCGAATGGAACACGGACACATACCGTTCATATAGTGGCTCCGATCGCGTCGCAACCGCGCGCGCCCGTTTCGCACGCGGGCGGCAACGGAAGCCTCGCGATTATCCTCGACGATCTCGGCTACGATCGGGCCGCTGCAGATTCGCTGCTCGCTCTGCCTTTCCCGCTTACCGTATCGGTGATTCCTCACCTTCCGCTTTCGAGCGAAGTTGCGGAAGAGGCTTACCGCCGCGGCGATCAGGTGTTACTGCACTTGCCGATGGAATCAGAATCGCGGGATGTAAAGCAGGAAAGCGTGGAACTGCGCGTCGGTATGAACTCGCAGCAGGTGGAGTCGGCGCTGGCTGGAATGCTCGAAACGGTGCCGCATGTAGTTGGCGTGAACAATCATGAGGGCTCGCGTGCCACTGCGGACTCAGCTTTGATGGGAGAATTGATGCCGGCGCTTCGCGAGCGACGCCTGTTCTTTATCGATAGCCGCACGACGGCTGGTACGGTGGCGTACGACGTTGCTGAACGTTCCGGGGTGCCGGCGGCTTCGCGAAAAGTATTTCTCGACGACAATCCTGTGAAGGAAGCGATTCAGGCTCAGTTGAATCTGGCGGCGCGTGACGCCGCACGCGACGGCTCGGCAATCGCCATCGGCCATCCACATCCGGCGACGATCGCCGTGCTTGCCGAAATGTTGCCGCAACTCGAGGCACGCGGCATCCGGCTGGTGTTTGCGTCAGATGTGGTGCGTTGATTCAAAATCAATAATCGCCGCCCGTGCCCTGGAACAGAGGCGTGCATGGGATTGATTTTGCCTGCGTGCCGTCGTGGACCGCGTAGCTGATTGGCCTGCCGTTCTGAGACGTGGACCACATCGCGGCGGCGCCGTGCTCGCCGTTCTTGTTGAGCGCGTAGAACTGCAGGTCGAACAGTTTCAGCCGCGACTTATCGAAGCTGTAGTTGTGCACTACGCGGCGCATCGCTTCGAGGCAGGCTTCGGTGGGAGACATGCCCTTCCGCATCAGCTCGACGATCGTGTGGCCGCCACAAATCTTGATGTTTTCTTCGCCGCGGCCCGTCGAGCCTGCCGCGCCCACTTCGTTGTCGACAAAGCATCCCGCGCCGATGATTGGCGAATCACCCACGCGGCCGGCGATCTTCCAAGCGAGGCCGGAGGTGGTGGTCGTTCCGGAGATGTCGCCTTTTTCGTTCACGGCGAGGCAATTGATCGTGCCGGTGGGCGGATGCGCAACTACGCTTTCGATCCATCCGCGCAACTCGTTCTTTTCGGGCGTATCGAGCAAGGCTGCAAGGGTTTTGTTCCATTCGGGGCTGTCGAGTCCCGGACGCCAGTCTTTCGAGCTCGACGACTTCCAGGCCAGCCACGCCAAGCGCGAGTCGTCGGTGAGCAAATTCATCGGCTGAAAGCCGAGGTCTTCGGCAAACTTCATCGCGCCCTGGCCAACAATGAAAGTGTGATTCGTTTTTTCCATCACGGCTTTCGCGACGAGAGACGGATTCTTGATTCTTTCGATCGCTCCCACGGCTCCGCATTTCGCCGTCGGCCCGTGGATCACGCATGCGTCGAGTTGCACCACGCCGTCTTCGTTCGGCAGGCCGCCGTAACCAACGGAATGGTCGGTCGGGTCGTCCTCCACCTTGGTCACGACCGCGAGCACGGCATCCAGCGTGTCGCCGCCGTTTCGCAACACCTGCATTCCGTCGTCGAGGTGCTTCAGCCCGTTGTGAGCCGAGATGATGAGTGGACGCGTACCTTTCGCGGTATGCGTTGCTTGAGAGGCGTTATTCGCCGTTCCGGGCGAGACTGCGCCAAAGAGCTTTCCTGCGCCAGCCGCGACACCGCCCGCCAAGGTTGAAAGGAAGAACTTTCTGCGTGTCCACTTTTCCATTTTTCACCTCTCGAACCGGATCATTACCTCACTCATTTGAGCGCAGCATAATTCCATCGCGGGGTTTGCACAAGGAGCAACGGACTCCGGTTTCATGGAAAGATTTCAATGCCAACGATCGCTCCATTCCGGTCCAAGTACATGTGCACCAGCGTGTTGCCATCAGCAGTTCTGTAGTCGACGGTCCGGTCGCCGCGCTCCCGTTCTGAACCGAACTTGATCCACAAAGCTTCGGACGATAGCGTGTCGTTCCGATCAGCTATCGCCTGAAGATGACTTGTCAGTTCATCGAGACTCAGAATCATTTGTCACATGGCACGAGATGCCCGCCTCCCAGACTGAGTCCATCTAGAGTTGCTCGCTATGGCTTGAAGCCGACGCTCTTCCATAGCTCAGCGCAGTTATACATCGTGCCACCGGTGATCACATACTCGACTTTGCGAATGTTGTGAATCGATTCGAGGGGATTTCCGCCAAGAATCGCCAAATCTGCCCGCTTGCCCGGTTCGACGGTGCCAAGCTCCTTGTCGAATCCCATGACCCGCGCCGGAACAATTGTGGCCGCCTGAATTGCTTCCATCGGGGTGAAACCTGCCTGGACGTACAGTTCGATCTCACGATGCAAGCTATGGCCGGGCACAGTCTGATCGGTCCCGGCAACCACCGGGATTCCCGCGCGATGAAGCGCGCCCACGATTGCTACTTCTTTGTCGAAGACCTTCGCAATCCCCTCGGAAAATGGGGAAGGCGGGCCAACGTCGGCCAGTTGCTGTTCGAGTTCCGGAGCGACTTTCTCCACTCCCGGTTCGAAGCTTGCCGGCGGCTTCGAAGTATTGGCGGTAAAGAACTCAAAGATGACGAGTGTCGGATCGACGACCGTGCCGTGGGCCTTCAAAAAGGCGAGCGCTTTTTGTGCGTCGGGCGAATTGAAATCGATGCTGGCGACGGACGTGAACCGCGCCATGCGGTCGGCGTTCTTTGGAAGCGGCGCATGCATGATGTCGGCGATGTAACTGATGTGATTGATCTGGTCCTGGCCCGCCTCGATCACCTGATAGGCGTCGAGACCTTCGGGCACGTGGCCGGTGACCGTCATGCCGAGCCGGTGCGCCTCATCTGCGACAGCTTTCACCTCTTCGAGTTTCACCGAGCTGTAAATCTTCATTTGTTGGAATGCGGCGTCGTGATAGCGGTCGACCCACATCTTCGCCTGCTCGGGAGTGTCGACGCGTTGGACTCCAAGCGCCAGCGGTCCTGTTCCGTCCACGATTCCCGCAGCCAGAATTCGAGGGCCAAGACCACGCCCGGCGGCGATCGCGTCGCGGACAGCAGTGATGAACTCGAATTCGTTGCCGCAGTCGCGAACCGTGGTAGCGCCGGCGGCGAGATAAATGGGACCCCACTCGACCTGCTCGAAGTGGGCGTGCATGTCCCATAGTCCGGGCAGGATCGTTTTTCCGTGCGCGTCCACCACCACAGCGTTCTTCGGGACCTTGATTCTTAAGCGTCGCCCTGCGGCGACGATTCGCCCTTTGTCGATCACGATTGCCGAGTCTGCGATGGGATCGCCCCCCGTGCCGTCGATTAGTGTGCCGCCGACCAGCGCCATCGTGTCCGCATGGTTTCCAGAGATCCCTTTCGACACTTCCGCTAGCGCAGCCATCCCGTCGGCGCCCGCACGGCCCACGAAGGTTCCGAGAGCGCTCTCATAGCCGTCGCGAATCGTCTCGAAATGGTCGAATTCCGCGTCCAACGTGACTGCGGCCACGAGATTCCGGTTCGCATTGAACCACAGCGTTTCTCGGCCCCAAATCAGGCCTTCCACCGTGTAGCGATCGAGCGTTTCATTCTTGCCGTCGATGCTGACCGAGTCCTGCCCCCGGGGCTCGATCTTTACGTGGCCTGACGGCAGGGTGTCGAGCTGCACAGGCGAGCCGTGCGTCGACCAATAGCGAACCATCAGCATCTGCATGGTGGCGGGGGCATATCCCGCGATTGTGAAGAACTGATTCGGCCGCGCAGCATCGGTCCACTTGTCGCGATCGCGCAAACGGACTTTGTCCGGCTTTATTTCCACAGCCTCATCGATCGAGCTCTGGCGCGAGTTCTTTCCTTTAATCTCGAAAGCTTGAGGGGTCAGATCGGCTGCCGACCGAAATGTCGCGGTCATCGGCACCGGGGTCCCGCGGTCCGTGAACTTAAAATCCATTTTGACGCCGAGCGAGTCGCCGTCGCGGGTGATCTCGTAGGTTTCCTGGCCGATGGGCTGCTCGAATTTATGCAGCACGAACTTTCCTTGTTCGACGACCGACGCGGCTTGCGTTGGTGTAGCCTGAGGAGGCCCCGACTGGGGGGTTGCAGACGCGGCCGCAGCGAATGCCAGCAAACAGGCGATTCCGCTCTCAACCCTTAGGATCTTGCATACCTTTGAACCGCGCATTCGTCCTCCTGAGTAAGATCACCGGAGGATATCGACGAAACATCCTTGCCGCAAGGTGCGTTTCGCGGCTTGCTTTTGGCTTCGACCGACCTCAACATTACAATTCGCCCGCCGAGACGGTTGCGATTGCGGCGCTCGTATCAGATTCTCAAACTCGGGAGACGGTATGAATCGCAAAGGCACAAAGATTTTCATACTCATTGTGTCAATGTTGCTCGCCTCGCTAGGCGCTGCCGCGCAGACTGCGCCAAAGACGGCGGCGCTGGCGGCGAGTCCCCAATCGCGGCTTGCTGACGCAGTTCACGTCATGTTCGACGTGCATACCTTTTCGCAGGCGGTGATCTCGCCAGACGGAAAGCGCGTGGCGTGGGTGGAGGAGTTGCCGGGACCGGGCGGCACGCTCTCTCAGGATGCAGCAATCTACATCGCCGATCTGAGCACACCAGCACGCATGACACGCATTTCCGCGGGCGACGCCCGAGCGCCTCACGAGGAGCACGACGTCGCATGGTCGCCAGACGGCAAGCGGATCGCATTCCTCTCGGACGCCGCAACACACGGGCAGCTTCAGCTCTTCGTTATCGACGCGGTGAGCACCCCAACGAAGGCAAAGCAGATCACGCACTTCACGGGATTCGTGTCCGGTCCCGCGTGGTCGCCCGACGGCAAGAGCATCGCTTTGCTTTACACGGAAAACGCCACGCGCGCCGCGGGTCCATTGGTGGCAGAGACTCCCGACGAAGGCGTCGTCTCAGATTCGTACCTTGAGCAGCGCCTGACGCTTGTCGACCCAACTACGTCACGCGCTCGGCAAATTTCACCCGCCGACACGTATATCTACGAATTCAACTGGGCGCCCGATAGCGGTCATCTGGTGGTTTCGGCAGCCCATGGTAATGGCGACGACAATTGGTATGTGGCCGGACTATTTGCGGTTGATGTCGCTTCCGGCAGCATGTCCCCAATCCTGGAAAAGCCGGGCATGCAGATTGCGGTCCCGCGCTGGTCGCCCGACGGCAAGCAAATCGCCTTCATTGGCGGGCTGATGAGCGACGAAGGGATAACCGTTGGAGATATTTTCACCGTTCCGGCAGCCGGGGGGTCGGCGACGAACGTGACTCCAGGAATCAGCCAAAGCGCATCGTCAATCGATTGGTCTGCTGACTCGCGCAGCATGCTTTTCACAGCCATCGCGGACGGTGGCACCGCCATCAACAGTCTCACCCTGACTGACAGGAAGGTGACATCGGTATGGACCGGCGCCGAAAGAGTTTCTCCCGGCCAGTTCACTCCCAGCATCTCTCTCTCGCGTGACGGAAAAACGTCGGCGGCGATTCGGCAGTCATTTTCGAAGACACCGGAAGTTTGGGCTGGACCCACCGCCTCCTGGAAACAGATCACGAACCGCAATTCCAGCCTTGTCCCCGCCTGGGGCAAGAGCGTCTCCCTGCATTGGACCACTGGAATCGGGACAGTCCAAGGCTGGCTGGTGTACCCAAGCAATTTGGATCCTGCCAAGAAGTATCCGATGGTCGTCGCTGTGCACGGAGGGCCGGCTTGGGCGGCGATGCCCGCCTGGCCGAGCCGCTGGAGTTATTACATGGCGCTTGCGAGCCAGGGATACTTCGTATTCCTGCCGAATCCGCGCGGTAGCTACGGCAAGGGAGAAAAATTCACACGAGCGAACGTCAAGGACTTCGGTTATGGCGATTTGCTCGACATCATGGCTGGCGTGGACAAGGCTATTGAGTCGGCGCCCGTTGATCCCGAACGTCTCGGGATTACTGGCTGGAGCTATGGCGGCTATATGACCATGTGGGGCGTAACACAAACGAAGCGCTTCCGCGCAGCTGTTGCGGGCGCGGGGCTTTCCAATTGGGTGAGCTACTACGGCGAGAACAAGATCGACCAGTGGATGATCCCTTACTTCGGCGCTTCTGTGTACGACGATCCAGCCGTCTACGCCAAGAGCGCCCCGATCAACTACATCAAGCAGGCAAAAACGCCGACTCTGGTTGTTGTCGGCGACCGCGACGGCGAATGCCCTGCGCCGCAATCGTTCGAATTCTGGCACGCGCTCAAGACGCTGGGCGTGCCGACCCAATTCGTCATATATCCGAACGAGGGACACATGTTTCTAAACCCAGCGCACAGTCGCGACGTGATCGACCGCGCTGTTTCCTGGTTCAACCAGTACCTGCAACCCAGCCAATAGCCCCAAAGACGCTTGCTCTACCTTTCGCCTGTCTTTCGGTACAGGAAGCGTACTAGCCCGAAATCTGGCCCGCCGGTCTATTTATGTATGTCCGGTTGAGGGGTAGCTTCGTTCTAGAGCCTGAGACGTGGTCCTGGCGTTTCGGGCGGAGGAAAGGAATTTATGTCCCACTGGATCGGAACCACTTCACCTTCAGATGCGGGAATGTCTGACTTCAAGGAGTGTCTGAAGCACTTACGCGACGGCCAAGCGGATGAAGCGCTGCTGCACGCCCGGCGCGCCCTGGGGGTTGCACCCAAGAACCCGTTCTATCTCTCGTATACTGGCCTGCTAGCCGCGCTGGCCGAGAAGCGTTTCGGGGACGCCGAAACACTTTGCAGGGAAGCCGTGGGGATGAAACACAATCACGCCCAGCTTTACCTGAACTTGGCGGAAGTGTATCTGCAGGCGGGTCGGACGAACGACGCGATCGTGACGCTCGAGAAGGGGCTGGTATCTGCGGGGCGCGATTTTCGAATTCGCCGTGCGCTTGAAAAGGTAGGCATGCGCCGAGAACCAGTGCTGACGTTCTTGCACCGCGGCCATCCGCTCAACAGGACGCTTGGCCGGTGGCGCCATCGCTTGAACGGGCCGTCAAAGGCTGCCTGAAGGGCCCAGCCCAAACTCAATTTCCTCCTCTCTCTCTATCTGTTTCCGGGACGGACTTGCTGGCGGGGCCGTCCCGGGCTTTATTCCGCAAAAGCCGCTTTTCAATTGTTCCGGATTTTCCTTCTCAAGGTAAACAAAACTACGAATCCTGCCGAAATCAGCAGGGCCGTTCCGGGTTCTGGAATCCCCGGTGGGGGCGGGGGAACAACGTGATGGCCCGGCGTTCCGGGTGGCCCAGCACCCCAGAAGATGGGGACAAGCGGTGGGACGAAGATGTGATCCTCCGGCGGCGGAGGTACCAGCGTACCGATTGGAGTGAAGGGCAGCTCCGGGGGCGGGGTCAGCCCGGTTAGTTCAGGAGCTTCGGGCATTTCCAGCGACGCCCGCTCGGGCTCCCTGGGAGATGTGGGCACTTCGGCGATGTCGGAAAGACGGTTCCCGCAGCGGGTTCTGGCCAAGTGTTGTCCGTCTGTGAGAACGGTTTCCCCTCGGAACAGAGTGAGCTTCTTTTTTGTCCAAAAGACGCGGTCGCCAAGGCGATAGGACACGTAGAGTGAACGGTTGCTATCGAGCCGAATCAGATGCGTCCGGGAAACGTCGAACACGGCGTAGTGCAGCGCGACAACCGGGTCTTGGACGATGGCGCTACGCAGTTCCGCGGCGTTCGCTGCGCCCCCTGGAATCACCGAGTAGGGCAGCAGAGGCCGCACGTATGTCGCGGCGTCAGTTAGCGGAACTTCATAGCTGTACGGTGCAGGAGACACCGCGGGCGGGGTTCGAGTCTCGAGCGGCCTGACAGCGTGCAGCTTCCAAACAACGAGGGCGAGGGGAAGGACCGTCGCAATCAGGAGAACGCACTGCGTGAACCGCCACGAAGAATGAACCAGGTCCTCAAACGTGTTCCATGACTTCCAGTACCGATACCACCACATTTTTGTTCGCTTCCAGCGGCTCCCCGAGCCGCTAGCCCAATTTACGTAGCAATCAGGCAGCCAGCGACAGAGGTATCCCGTGGCTCGTCCGACCCCGACTGTCTCTCTGGGAAGAGGCGCGAGCATACCTGCTTTTTACCGGCTGCGCATCAAATTTTACACGGTCGGCGTGGGAGGTACCGGGACTGGCAGGCTTGGACGTATGGGTTCTGGAGAGTCGCCAGAATAACGCCTGGGATTTGGCGTTTGGGATTCTGGAGGACTAAGGAGCCGTCATGGAATATGAGTTGGCCTGGGTTAGGGCGATAGAACTCGACGGAATGGCGAAGTCGAGGAGCCGAAACGCTGAACGCCAGCGGTTCGAGTTAACTCCCCGACCTCATTCGGTTCGCTTACCCAGATTGAGGCTATGCGGCCCGGAGCGTGCGCCGCGCTTTCTTTGCTGCGGTCTTACGCACCTTCTTCACCGCGTGAGAGGCCCTACGAGAGACCTTTTTTGTCCGGGCTGCTGTAGTGCGCAGTCCTGCCTTGACGCGGCGGGCCGCCTTTTTTGCCTGTCGCTTTGGCCGCGCGTTCGACACCTTGCGTTCCGCGGTGTGGACGAGCTGGCTAGTGGTACTTGCCACGCGGCCCAAAGTGCTGCCAATTGCAGTGGCTACTTCGGTCAACAACCCTCCGTCATGTGCGCTCATGGTGATCTCCTGGAACTTGTGGTTGGCTTCACAACCGGCCCATCAAAAGAAGGATCAGCAAAATGACGAGCACGAGGCTGACACCTCCACTCGGATAGTAGCCCCAGCCTCGGCTGTACGGCCATGCCGGAACGCTGCCTATTAAAGCCAGCAATAGAACGACAAAAAGAATCAACAACATGGTGTCTCCTCCTCATCGCATTTTCGAAAGCAGACAAGACGCGCTGAATTGGCGCTCACGCTGTCACGTGTTATACGACCGACAACGAGAAGCGGCCATACCTACATGCCCGTAACCAACGGCGATAATTCACTTAGAGGAGGCATGGAAAACTACGCCCGAATATGGCGGCGTGACGTCAGCCCTGGCCGAGGGGTAGGAAATACTGCGTGCCTTTGACGGGTTGGCGGAGCCGGCGGAGGAGTTCCTGCAAATCCTGGTTGCGCTCGACGAAGTCGATATCGGAGGTGTCCACCACGAGCAGATTCGATCCCGCGTAGCGAAAGAAAAAATGCTCGTACGCGTTCGCGACCGCATCCACGTAATCAGGGGAAACCTGAGTTTCGGCGGGATCGCCTTTCTTCGAGACGCGCTTCCGGAGCACTTCGGGTTTGGCCTGGAGATAGATGACGAGATCCGGCGCGGTGATCGACGGAGCGAGCATGTCGAAAAACCTCTCGTAGAGCTTGAGCTCTTCATTGTCGAGATTGATGTACGCGAAGATCTTGTCCTTCTCGAAAAGGAAATCGGCAACGAGGGGTGCGGCAGTGTCTTCGGGGCGCGCTTCGATAAGGCGACGGTGGCGCTCGTAGAGGAAATACATCTGGGCGCGAAACGCGGCGCCTGGTTTCTCGTCGTAGAAGTCGGCCAGAAAGGGATTGTCCTCGCAATCGAAGATGCGGCGCGCGTGGAGCCGTTCCGCGAGGACTCTCGCGAGAGTGGACTTGCCGACGCGGATCGGCCCTTCGACGACGATGTAGCGCGGGGCCTTGAAGTTCGGGCTCGCCATGGACGCGCGATTATAGCAGAGGCGTCCGGTGCGCGAAGCGAAGCGCATGCGGGTGTGACGCGCTCACTCACGGTGAGGATGCCCTGCGGAAGCGGGCGGTGAAATGGCGCAGGAAGGCCGCCTGATAGGTGAGCTCGAGGCCGCGAATGGCGGAACGGCGCCGCCAGACTTCGAGGATGATTTCGACGACGTAGTCGATGTGCGATTGCGTGTAGACGCGGCGCGGAATCGCGAGCCGCAGCAAATCCATCGGTCCGGAACTCTCGACGCCATTTTCGTCGCGCTTGCCGAACATCAGCGTGCCGATTTCCACGGAGCGGATTCCGCCTTCGATGTAAAGCTCGGCGGCGAGCGCGACGCCGGGAAATTGCGTGGGCGGAATGTGCGGGAGAAAAGCGCGCGCATCGATGTAAATGGCGTGTCCGCCGGGAGGCTGCACGATGGGCACGCCTTCGGCGGCGATGTGATTGCCGAGATACGCCGTGGAAACAATGCGGTACTGCAAGTAGTCCTCGTGGAGCCCTTCATTCAAGCCCACGGCTATGGCTTCGAGATCGCGACCGGCGAGGCCGCCGTAGGTGGGAAAACCTTCCGTCAAAATCAGGAGGTTTTTTTGGGCCTGGGCCAAGATGTCGTCGTTGGTGCAGAGGAAGCCGCCGATATTTACGATCGCGTCTTTCTTGGCGGACATCGTGCAGCCGTCCGCGTGCGAGAACATTTGTTGCGCGATTTCGCGCGGCGTCTTGTGCGCGTAGCCTGGCTCGCGCAGCTTGATGAAGTAGGCGTTCTCGGCGAAGCGGCAGGCGTCGATGTAGAGCGGAATCTTATGGTGCAAACAGATTTCTTTCACCGCTTTGATGTTTGCCATCGAGACGGGCTGACCGCCGCCGGAGTTGTTGGTGACGGTGAGCATCACAAGGGGAACGCGGTCTGCGCCGACACGGTGGATCACTTCCTTGAGGCGCACCGTGTCCATATTGCCTTTGAACGGATACTGGCGCGAAGGGTCGAGGGCTTCGGGCGTGGGCAAATCGAGCGCTTCGGCGCCGACGAATTCGCAGTTCGCGCGGGTGGTATCGAAATGCGTGTTGTTGGGCACGACGTCGCCTTGATTGCACATCACGCTGAAGAGGATTCGCTCGGCGGCGCGGCCCTGGTGCGTGGGAATCACGTGCTTGAATCCCATGATGGCCTGAACCGAATCGCGGAATCGGATGAAGCTGGGCGAGCCTGCGTACGATTCGTCGCCGCGCATCATGGCCGCCCATTGCTCGGTGGACATCGCGTTGGTGCCTGAATCGGTGAGGAGGTCGATCAGGATGTCGTCGGACGCGACGAGGAAGAGGTTGTAGCCGGCCGCTTCGAGCAGTTTCTGGCGCTGCTCGCGCGTGGTCTGGCGGATGGGTTCGATGCTCTTGATCCGGAAAGGCTCGATGATGGTCTTCGTCATGGTTCGCTCGGCGGGGTAAAAGTGTACCGATTGAACGGAGCCGCCGTCCTTTGTTTTGTGTAATTTAGCAGGATTTCCGTTTGCAAAGTGTACCGATTGAAAGGGGTGAGGAATAAGGACGGGGGGCGAGTGAAAGGCAGCTTCTTTAGGCTCAGGGTTTGCCCGCCACGGCGGACAGGCAAGTACAAACCCTGAAACCCGGTGTTCGCTGTGTTTTCGCCGCGGCGAAAACACCCCACTACCCCTACCGTATATTAGAACCGACCGCCGGTGAGTGTTTTCAATCATTTGCATCGATTTCTAATCCCGGTGACCAAATCGGGATTTCGGCAGGGGGAGAAGATGGAGCGAAGACGGCTGGCGACGGCGGTTTGCGGTTGGCCTGGGTTCCGCCGATCAATTTTGCTGAGCATAAAAACGGCCCAAGGTAGCACAAATCAGGCTAGATTGGTAGGTACAAAGATACGTTAGTAGTTCTATAACTCATAGTTCTGCCGGGAGGTTGCCCGCCCAACTGGCGGCAGCCTCCCGGTCGGGCGTATCGCTCGCAACATGCTTCCGTAGAAAGCACCGGCCAAACACATTCCTCTTCTGCGTCGAGCGGCAGTTTGATGTTCCATATGACCGTCACATCTTGACAATCAGGTGGAGAAAAGGCAGAGTCTTTCCCGGAGGACTTGTGCAAGAACCCGATGCGAATACCGACGTCATTCAGGGCACGCTCGACATGCTCATCCTGAAGACGCTGAGCCTCGAGCCCATGCATGGGTTCGGCATTGCCCGGCGCGTCGAGCAGACCTCGCGTGGCGTCTTCAAGGTTAACCCCGGATCACTACTGACAGCACTGCAACGGCTGGAACGCGCAGGGTGGCTCGATTCAGAGTGGCGTCAAACACCCAATTCGCGCCGCGCAAAGTTCTATAAGTTAACGCGTGCCGGCAGAAAACAACTGGAGTTCGAGGCCGCGGACTGGACTCGCCGCGCATCGGCGGTCGCGCGACTTCTGAAGGCGGAAGGCTAGTCGTATGTCGCTGTGGCGGCAGGTCTCTCGCGGGCTGCGCGTTCTGACGCATCGACGCGTCGCGGACCAGGATGTTGCAGACGAGGTCCAACATTTCCTAGAAGAGGCTGCCGCCGAGTCCCTCACGTGCGGCCTCTCGCCTGAGGAAGCGCGCCGCACGGCGAAACTGGAGGTGGGGAACATGGACGCCGTACGTGAACAAATTCGCGAGGCCGGATGGGAAAACATAGTCGCGTCCTTCTTTGCGGATTTGCGGTTCGCTCTGCGCATGCTGCGCAAATCGCCAGGATTCACGACTGTCGCCGTGCTCACTCTCGCCTTGGGCATCGGGGCCAACACCGCGATATTTTCCGTGGTAAACGGCGTACTGCTCAAGCCGTTGTCGTACCCGCATCCCGATCGCCTTGTCGCCATCGCCGAAAGTTCACCTCCATTCGATGTCGGCTCGATTTCTTATCCGGACTTCGTCGACTGGACAAAGATGAATCACACGTTCGAGGGGCTGGCTGCCTATCGCCATGGCAACTTCACCTTGACGGGGGTCGGAGACGCAGAACATCTGAAGGTGACGGAAGTTTCAGCGAGCTTTTTTCCCCTGCTCGGCGTGCGGCCTGTTATTGGGCGAGACTTCACGCCCGATGACGACACCGTCGCCGCTACGCCCACACTGATGCTCAGCGAGCAACTCTGGCGCGCCAAATTCGACGCTTCTCCCCTGGTCATCGGCAAATCGCTTAGCCTCGACGGAAGAGCTTACACACTGGTCGGCGTCGTGCCGGCTAATTTCTACTTCTGCTGCGAATCCATGAATTTTCAGCTGGGCGACGCCTACACACCGATCGGCAACCAAAACGCCGACTGGGTCACCGATCGCGGCACAAATCCCGGCATCTTCGCGGTAGGTAGTCTGAAACCAAACGTAAGCCTCTCGGAAGCGCGCGCGGATATGGACGCGGTGTCGCGCAATATTGCAGTCACCTACCCACAGTGGAAGAACCATTCTTCCCGCGCCGTGCTGCTTCCGCTGGTGGAACGTATGGCTGGCGGCGTGAAGAGCACGCTTCTCATGCTGTTGGCCGCGGTTGGTTTCGTGCTGCTCATTTCCTGCGCAAATGTCGCCAATCTGCTCTTAGCGCGTGCGACCGACCGCGCCAGAGAATTCGCTCTTCGCGCAGCGCTCGGCGCAACGCGCCGTCGAGTCGTTCGTCAACTGCTCACAGAAAGTCTGTTGCTGGCGTTCACAGGCGCAATCCTGGGAATCGCGCTGGCACGATGGGGCACGCAAGCGGGTCTAAAAACTTTGCCGGATGCATTGCCGCGCGCAAACGATATCGGCGTGGATTTGCGTGTGCTCATTTTCACTCTGGCCGTCTCGATTCTTGGCGGCCTTTTCTTTGGCCTCGCGCCCGCTCTCAGGAGTTCGCGTCCCAACCTCCACGAGACTCTCAAAGAAGGGGCTCGCGGCGCGGGCGGTGCGCGTCATCGGCGGACGCAGGCAGTTTTTGTTATCGCCGAGCTCGCCTTAGCCGTGATTCTTGTTATCTGCGCCGGTCTCACCCTCCGGAGCCTCACTCGAGTCTGGACCGTTGACCCCGGGTTCGATTCTCATAATGTTCTGGGTTTTGATTTATCGCTCCCTCCCTCTGTCGCCGGGCAAAGCCCGCAACAGGTTCGCGCATTCCTTCGCAGGCTGCCCGAAGAAGTTGCCGCAATTCCCGGAGTGCAAGCCGTGTCCCTGTCTGACGGCGCCGAACCCATGGACGGTGACAGCGAAATGTCATTTTGGTTGGAAGAGCAGCCGGAGACGAAAATCCATAACCCGTTGACTATGTCGTACGTCGTCAGCCCGGACTACCTGAAAGTGATGAAAATTCCCCTTGTCCGCGGACGCTTTCTTTCTGCCGCCGATACAGAAGAAACTCACTTGGTCGGCGTCATCGATACCGTCTTCTCCGAAACCTATTTTCCGAATCAAAATCCGGTTGGGCGGTACATCAGGCTCGCGTACAAGGACACCCCCGTCGAGATTGTGGGCGTTGTGGCTCACATCAAGCAGTGGGGGCTTGACGAAACTGGAGCGGAGCCCGTGAAGGTTCAGCTCTACACGCTGGCCCAGCAGATGCCGGATCCGTGGATGCAATGGCTCGCTACGGCCGCGTCCTTCAAGGTGCGCAGCAAGTGGCCGAACTATCCCACCCCGGACGCGATTCGCCTGGCGCTCGCCAAGGTGAACAACGAGCAAGTGGCGTACGACTTCATATCGGCCGAACACCTGATCGCACAGTCGCTCGCGGCGCGGCGATTCACAGTCATTCTGATGAGTTTTTTTGCCGGCGCGGCACTGTTGTTGGCAAGTATCGGCATTTACGGCGTCATGTCGTACGTCGTCGGCCAGCGCACCCACGAAATCGGAGTGCGCATCGCGCTCGGCGCCAGCCGGGCCGATGTGCTGAGAATGGTTCTCCGAGGTGGCGCGAATCTCGCCTTTGCGGGCGTCGCTCTGGGCCTCTGCGCCGCTTTCCCCCTCACGCAACTGATCGCTAGCATGCTTTTCGGCGTGAGGCCCCACGATCCGCTCACCTTCGTTGCGGTCGCCACACTCCTGACGTTCAGCGCGCTGGCAGCTTGCTACGTTCCCGCGCGCCGCGCCATGCGCGTCGATCCCATGGTGGCGCTGAGACACGAGTAATTTCTATGGTTTGTGCTACGTTGCACTCATTCAACGCCCCCAAGTGGCGGTATAGAGATCTCCCGGGGACAATGAGCAAAGTGTCATTGCTGATGAAGAGCGGCGTTTGGGTCGACGCTGGCCGCGCGCCATGCGGGCAGCCAGGAGGCCACGGCGGCAATCAGGAAAAATAGGATTGCCATAGTCACGAAAGTGGCCGGGTCCGTTGCTTTGACGCCCACCAGCATTGTGGCCATCAGGCGGGTCAGCGCGAAGGCGGCGACCAAGCCGGCGGCGATGCCAACGGCAGTGAGGCGGAGTTCCTGCCCCACGACGAGGTTGAAAATCCCGCCCGGCTGCGAGCCCAATGCCATGCGTACGCCGATCTCCGCCGTGCGTTGGCGCACCACCGTGGAAAGAAGGCCGTAAAGCCCCACACCCGCCAGCAGCGCCGCGATCACCGCGAACACTCCGATGAGCAGAAGAGCAAACAGCGTGCCGGCTGTGAAACCTTGAAACCACAGATGAACACAGATAGACACAGATGAAGCAAAAGGCGCGCGAAACCCGGGTCCGGGGCTGACACGAAACCCCCAGCAAAATTCTTGCAGCGGTCAAAGCCGTTCTTAGCGGCTTCAAGTGGCGTGGCGAGGGCGAAGATGCCGGGCTGAAGCCCGGCGCTACGTTTAAATCTTCGGAGCATCCCAGCGCCACGGCAGAAATCGCGACGTCACCAGGATTTGGAGATCGCGGTGATGATGCGGGCGAGCGCGTCGACGTCGCGCGTATCGATTACTTCGGCGGGCGAGTGCGAATAGCGGAGGGGCCAGCCGAGAGCGATGTCGACGGAGCCGTAGCGGAGGAACGTGGAGCCGTCGTTGCCGCCGCCGGTGACGCCGTACTGCACGGGAATTTGGTTGGCTCGCGCGAGCTTGATGACTTTTTCGACGAGATCGGGGCGCACGATATTGGAATTGTCGACGGCGCGGATGACGAAGCCCTTGCCGATGGGTGCTTCGGCGAAGCGCTTCGATTCGATGGGTGAATCGGAGCTGACGAAGGTGTCGACGGCGAAAACGTAATCGGGATGATTTTCGACGCCGAGGCGTTTCGCGGTGGCGGCGGCGCCGTTGAGGCCGATTTCTTCGGCGGTGGAGAAAACGAAGAAGACGTTGCGGTCCTTGAGCGGGCCGCCGAGCGCCCATGCGGCGGAAATCAGCGCCGTGCAGCCGACGCGATCGTCGAAGCTGCGGCCGTTGGCGCGCGTACCGAGAAGCGGGCGATAGGCTTTGGGAATCGTGATCGTGTCGCCGACTTTGATGCCGAGTTTCTCGACTTCTTCGGGAGTGCGCGCGCCGACGTCAACGCGAATGGCGGCGGCTGCGTCGCGTCCGCGGGGCCACTCGAATTTCTGCTCGTCCCAGCCGTTGGGCAATTCCATGATGGCGTCGTGATCAGGACCGCCTCGCGACGAGTGAACGAGTGCGGGATGGCCAAGAAAGAAGCTGAGCTCGCCGCCTCCGTCGGAGGTGACTTCGAGGCGGCCGTCCTTCGAGATGGATTTCACTTCGTAGCCGATTTCGTCCATGTGGGCGACGATGAGGATGCTGGGGGTTTTTGAGCCGGCGGGCGCGGTGCCGACGCGCAGAACTAAGTTGCCTGCGTCGTCGGTCTCGGGCTTCGCCCACGGCGGAAGCAGCCGCGTGACGGCGCCGCGCATCGGCCCCTCGTGGTTGCTGACCGAGTAGACTTCGACGAGTCCGTGGAGCAATTCAGGAATTGTTGGCGGCGTAACATCAGAATGCGGCCACTGAAGGCCGCTCCCGCTGCCGAGTCCGATCCAATTGAGCGGTGTTTGCCCCTCGAAGTAAGAATTCAGAAGCTCCGCGACGTGCAATAGGTCGTAGTAATCGATTTCTTCGGCGGGAGTACCGGGCCACGCGGTGGCGATGCCGATGTGCGCCCATTTTGCGGGGAACGAAGGAAGTGCGAGATAGGTCGGCGGGACGATGCCGGAGGAATAGTCGGTGGCGAAGGGAATTTTGTTTGCATCCGCGAGCTGCTTCAGGTCGGTGGCGAGGCCTTCGAGCTGGCCGTCGGTTTGCGCGAGGCCGATGAGGACGCCGGTGCCGGGCTCGCGGCGCGGCGCGCGGTGGACGTTTTCGGCGCCGGGAATTTGTCCTCCGGGAAGCAGGCGGCCAACGTAGAGCATTTCGTCGAATTGATTTGTGGTGAGGATGCGCTGGAGGCCGCGCGCGCCGGTCCATTGCTGCGCAACGAATGCGACGGTGAGGGTGCCTTTGAGCTTGGCGGGATCGAGCTGGCGCAGCAGCTCGACGAGCGCGGCCGCGCCAAAACGGTCGCCAATCGAAGCGCCCGCGAGTTTCTGGTTGGCGAGATCGAAGAGGCGGCGGCTAATCGCGATGGGGCTGAGATTGTCGACGCCTGCCTTGCGTGCTTCGGTTGCGGAACTGGCGCCGATATCGACGTAAATGTTTTCGAGGTCGGTGAGGCGCGGCGGGTTCTGACGGCCGGGCTGGAGATGGACCGAAAGGCCGGCGACGACGGCGTCGATCCATTTGCCGCTGGTGGTTTCGACTTTCACGGGCTGCGCGCCGTAGAGTTCGTTGAAAACCGGTGGCAGGCCATTTTGCGGGAGGCGCTGGACGCGAAGATAGCCGTCGTCGGTGATGCCGCTCGTGACGAAGCCGGGCTCGTCGATCGGCGTGACGATCAGGCGATGCGGCGAGCCGCTGCCGATGGTGACGATGACGTCGCCGAGATTATCGACCGTGGGATGCAAACTTACGATTTTCGCGCGAATTTTCTCTGCGAGCTGGCTTTCGTAACCGCTGACGGCGGGCGTGGCGACAAATTCCTTGAGGTCGTCACTGAGGTCGCCAACGGTGGGCCTTTCGGTTTGCGCGGCGGCGAATGGGGGAAAGGCGAAAATTGAAAAGAGAAATGGGAAGATGACGAGACGGCGGCGATTCATAGCGGTTGCCTCAATCGCACGAATTAGCTAATGCGAGGTGGCGAATGTATCGCAGGTGGATGAGGCGTGCAATTTGAAACGACGTTGCAGTCGGGCACTCAATCGTCCCTCCGGGACTCGCTTTTCTAGTATCTCGGCGTTCCCGGCATTCCGCTTCGCTTCATGCCGGGCTAAGTACAATCGCCGCTCCGCGGCTCTGAGCTCTGACGAAAAAACGAGTTCCCACACAGACTCTACAGGCCGCCGCCTCGCGGCGAACCTTTTCCCCGGGCCTACCCTTCCTGCGTCAGGGCAAGAAGGCCCGGGCTTCCACCCGAAATTGCAAACTGCAAAAGAAAAACCCGCCGAGCGCGGGGGCGTCGGCGGGTTTCGAAGCGAAGGGAACGAATGGCGAGTTAGTGGCGGTCGTTATCGCTATGGCTGTGACGCCAGTTCCAGTATTCTTTTTTCTCGTCGTTGCTGCGCCTATCGAAATCTCTGTGATCTCGATGCGTATCGACTTCCCATCGCTGGTAATACACGACTTCGTTGTTGTCCCACGTGTGATAGTCGCCGTGGTCGGCATCGTAGACGCGGACCCGAGCCGCGCAACCTGAAAAAACAACAGGGGAAACCAGTGCGGCAGCCAATAACAGGGAACCGAGGTATCGGCGCATTAGAAGTTCCTCCTTTGCCCCGCGGTGAAATTATGGCCGCGGCGGGATCGGCAAACCATACGGGATAGTCCTAACCCCCTTGAGTGAAACCCATTAGGCGGCGGGAAGTTGCGTTCGTTGATTGGGCTTGTGTGCAAGGGCTGGCCGCGCTTTAATACCGCCAAACGAGCCAGCCTGGCGTTCGCGGAGGGGAACCATGAACAGTTCAGGGCCCGGCCAACCAGGTTCGATCAGTTCACGTTTGGAAGCGGCAACTTCGGAATTGCAGGAGCTTGAGAACCTCGTCCAATCGGGCGAGCTGGATTCTCGCGTGCTGAACGAGTTTCGGAACGCGGTGGATCACATTCGTGGTACTGCGTGGGCGGTGCAGCAATGGGTGGGACTGAAAGAGTCCGGCGACCCCTACGCGGTGCTGCCGAAACTATCCGCGGAACGCGTGCGGCGCGCCACGCAACTTACCAACGATTTGGTGCTGGATCTTCAGTCGGGTGACGTCGCGATCGAGACGGAAGGACTGGCGGGACTATTTACCGCGATCGACGATTTGCATCGCCGACTGGCAACACTGCTGAACCGCGAAGCGTAGGCCGGCTTCCGGGCTCCGCAGCCTACTTCTGGGAACGGCGATTCCACGCATTCAAATCGAAGTGTGCATCGACGACTTGTGCTGCAGCGACTTGTGGCCGAGATAATACCCATGAGCGCTGAGCGCGAGGCCGCTCAGAAACAGCAGCGGCGACAGGTAGGTGGTGAGGATTGGATCGAGGGGGAAAGGAAGCGTCATAGCGCTGTAACCGCCCGCGAAGTAGCCGAGAACCGCAGCCAGCAGCATGGCAAGCAACCCGCGTCGAATCTGGGCGCCGCTATTATCGCTCCCAGAGTCGCGCGAGGCTTGTCTTAATTCTGGAAGGGTCTCGCGGCAGAAAACGCACTGGGTCAGCCGGTCCGAGACACTTTTGCCACAAAAGGGGCATTCACGCCTAGCCATACAAGCTCCTCAGGTTCCAATACAGAACGTGCACGCCCGGTGCCACTGACAAACTATGTGTTATCAGTACGATACGGAATATTCGGCGGTGTCGATGCGGCGTCGATGTGTAGAAATGTGACATTCAAGGCTCGCCAGGGGTACAAATATGGGAACAAAAACGGGCCAATTCCGCCGTTCAACTAACCTCGTTGTCTACTTGACCCCGATTTCCAAGTAGCGGATCACTCGCGGCTATACGTGATCTCGGCGACTCCATATTTCCGGATATTGAAACAGGGATACGTATCAACCGAAATAATGTAGTCGCATGAATCCGCGGCAAATATTTTCGGCTCCCGGTGGGCACAAACTTGCGTTTGATCCCACGGGATTCGATTTTCTTGCCCCACGGACGGGACCCGGAGATCTTCCGTCTGAGCGAAGCATTTTATGAACTTTCTAATTTTCAGGAGGACAGACCTGTGAATGTGAAGCGTGCAATTCAATCTTGGTTGGGGGTGAGGATAGTAAGTATCAGATTCCTCCTGGTGATGCTTGCGGCTTTCTTTGTCTTCTCGAATCTCGCGAGCGCGCAAAGCGTCGAGTCGGCGTCTGTGACAGGCACCGTCACCGACAGTACTGGTGCGTCTGTGGCAGGGGCCAGCGTAAAACTGACGAATACCCACACGGGCACAAGTTATTCCGCAAAAACTGCGAGCGATGGCAGCTACCGGATTGTTGACCTCTCGCCGGGCCCCGGTTACGCGCTGAGCATCAAGAAGGATGGCTTCCAGGCTTTCGAGGTGGCAAACCTTTACTTACCTGTAGCGGCCGCTACGACGCAGGATGCCAAGTTAGAGATAGGATCGGTTGCGCAGACCATTCATGTGACTGCCTCGGGCTCCGTCACGCTGGATACCAGCGATACCACCATTGGAAACAATTTAGACATGCACGCCGTCGAGAGCCTGCCCGACGAATTCCGCGATGATCCGAGCTCTTTGTTGCGGCTTCAGGCTGGCGTGGTTAGCGCGCAGGCGAACGCGGGCAACGTGGTCTCGTCAAATATCGATCCGAACCATACCCGTGACGGCGCAGTAGCGGGCGCGCGCGCAGATCAAAACAACATCACGGTTGACGGCATTGAGGCCACGGATTTCGCCGAGGGCCAGGCTTTTACGGCCCAAGCTGCGATTCCCGTTGATGCGGTGCAGGAGTTCAATACTCAGGTGGCCCAACCTTCCGCTGCATTTGGCGGCCGCAGCGGCGCGCAGACGGCCGTCACTACGAAGAGTGGTACGAATGATTGGCACGGCTCCGCCTTCGAATACAATCGAAATGCCGCTACCGAGGCCAACACTTTCTTCAATAACCAGAACGGTGTTCCGCGGCTGGCGCTGGTTCGAAACCAGTTTGGAGGAAATCTTGGCGGCCCGGTTCTGAAGAACAAGCTTTTCTTTTTCTTTGAATACGACGGCAGGCGCGATGCTTCCGCACAATCCGTCACTCAGTTCGTGCCTTTCCCGCACGTTCAGAATGGCGAGATTGCGTATATCAATAACAGCGGCGGTGGCGCTTGCTCGGACCACAGTCGGCTGACCTCAGCCGATGTCAGCACAAGTTGCGTGACGATTCTTCCTGCCGCGCAGGTGGCGGCATTTGATCCATGCTCCACCGCCAGTTGCGCGGGTGCTCCCGGCTTTGCAGCCGCAGGTCCTGCGCCAGCTCTGCTGAACCTGTTTAAGACTCGCTATCCAGCTCCTAATGATTTCAACGTAGGAGACGGCATTAACACGGCCGGCTTGTTGTTCAACGCTCCAGCCCCACTTACCGAGAACGGTTACGTTTCCCGCGTGGATTACAACTTCAGCCCCAGCAATAAACTCTTCGGCAGATTCAACCTGCGGAATGAGAAGACTGTGAACGACACCAACGGCAATCTCCCTATCCAATTTCCGGGCGATCCGCTGACGGCGCTTAGCACCCTGCGAGACCGCGCGTGGGTGATCGGCGAGACCTGGACAATTAATTCGAACACCATCAATCAGTTTACCGCCGGAGAAACTCGCGCGAATGACCAATTCCCGATCGCGTTTAATCCGGCCGGCGGTTTCTACGAGCTGAGCTTTTTTGGCAGTTTTGCCGGCTCGACGTTTGCGACTCCCTTTGAACGCCAAAGTGCGCAGGGACGCGTAGTCCCGGATCCGACTTTCCGTGACGACGTTACTCTGATTCGGGGCAAACACACTATCCAATTTGGCGGGCAATTCAATCCCGTGAAAGTTCGCAGCTCGCTCACCAACGACTTCACTTTCGTTCAGGAGGGACTCGGCGGCGAAATCACCGGCCTCTCCGCCTCACTGAGACCCAGCGATATCAAGCCCGATAACACCGCGACGAGCGAGTGGGACAACTTTTTTGTGGGCGACTTGGGCATCATCAATAACGTTCAAGCCGCTATTGTTTACAATCATGGCGGCACCGCTCTTCCCGCGGGATCTCCGGCAAACCGGGACTGGCGCATCTATGAGATGGCGGGCTACCTGGAGGACGCTTGGAAGGTCCGCAACGATCTGACAATCTCGGCGGGGGGTCGGTACCAATACCAGACCACGCCCTATGAAGTGCATGGCGTTGAAGCGCAGTTCTTTAATACAAATGTAAACTCCATCGTGGAGGCCCGTGTCGCGAATGGCCTGAATGGCGTTTCCGGCGCCGCCGCGACGCCACTACTCCAATATCACCTGTCGGGGAAGGGAAACTCTGGAGGCGCGCCTCTCTATCCTGCCGAAAAACACGACTTTTCTCCCAGGATTGGCCTTGCGTGGAATCCATCGTATGGCAATGGGTTATTGGGCCACGTTTTTGGCGACCGAAAGACCGTGTTGCGAGCAGGAGCGGACCTGCTTTACGACGAGTCCGTGATCTACGCCATCACCAACTTTGAGGATCAATCCAACTATCTATTCGGGAACACGGTTGCCAATGAATTCAACGCGGGCACGAACACCACTTTCGCGCTGGAAAACGATCCCCGTTTCAACTCCGCCAGTTCGGCGCCTTTTCCGATCGTGGCGCCGCCCTTCCAGAACCCGCTGACGCCTGCCGCGATCTTCAACGATGGGATCGATCCCCACTTGCACACGCCTTACTCGATAGCGGCAAGCTTTGGATTGCAACGGGAACTGCCCGGCGGCTTTCAGTTGGAGGCCGACTATTACGGGCGATTTGGCCGAAGGCTTTTGATGTTGGCCGACGTGTCGCAAGCGATGAACTTCACAGATCCAACGTCGAAGCAGACTCTAGTTCAGGCCTTCACGACTCTGGAACAGGATTCCCGGCAAAACGGCGGCGCGGGCTTGCCTGTCGCCAGCGTGCCGGTGCAGCCGTTCTTTGAGAATCAGATGGATGCGGCGCTCGGCGAAACCTGCGCAACGAAATTTGGGACATCAAGCTGCACAGCTTACGTTTACACGACGCAGTTCACGGCCCTTCAGCAGGGAGGCACGGGTGGAATCCTGCCTGCGCTGCCGTTACCGACGAATGTGGGCCTGACCCCGCAATTCTTTGTGGATGCCTTGATGGCAAACGAGGGTTTCTCTGACTACCACGCGCTGTTTGTGACTCTGCGCAAGCGGCTTTCCCACAATCTGCAGTTTGACTTCAACTACACTTTTTCACACTCGATTGACAACGGCTCGACAGTCGCCAATGAGAACGGAAACTTCCAGTCGGGAGTCACGTCCGTAATGTGCGATGTGACCAACACCTCGGCCTGCCGGGGCAATTCCGAGTTCGACGCTACGCACCAGATTAGTGGCGCCTTCGTATATGACCTGCCGTTTGGCCACGGCCAGGCATTCGCGTCGAATGCCGGCACTTTGCTGAACGAAGCCATTGGAGGCTGGCAGGTATCCGGAATCGAGACTTGGCGCACGGGACTGGCCTTTACCGCCAACGGGACCGACATCGCGCAGTTCGATACCGTGAGTCTTGCGGCGGACACTGGAGCACTTTTCACGGGGTCGAAATCCGCAATCTCGTCCAACATCCATGTCGACACGGCCAACAACAACCAGGTTCAGTTCTTCGCGAATCCAGCGGCGGCCGTGGGGGCGTTCTCTCCGGTCACCGGGTTACAAAGCGGCAGTCGAGATACGCTGCGGGGCCCCCATTTTTCGAACTTGGATTTGGCCGTCTCGAAGAACTTTCCGATCTTCGGCGAGAGATACAAACTCCAATTCCGAGCGGAGGCCTACAACACTTTCAACCACGCGAACTTCGGGATACCCGACACGGGCGTCACATCCGGCAGGTTTGGCGTCATCAGTGGTCTGGCAGGCGTGGAACCGTCGCGAGTGATGCAATTTGCGCTGCGGTTTGACTTCTAGCCTCAGTTATAGATAAAGCGATTCGGGCGGGCTTCCATTGGAGTGGAAGCCCGCCTTTCGTTTTAACCGCTCAGACATGACGCAGACCGGTGAGTGCTCTTGGTCAGCAGTTTCCCCGCAAACTACTGGATACAGCCAACTGCGCTGCGTAACTTCGGGCCGTCTGGCGGCGTATGTTAGGATGAGGGCAGAATCGCTCCCCATGGCCGGCAAAACGACAATGAACTTCGGCGAAGCGGTGCGCATCGCGACGGGAAGCCTGTGGGCGCACAAGCTGCGGAGCGTCCTGACGCTGCTGGGGGTGGTGATAGGCGTGATGTCGGTGATCGCGGTGGTGAGCATCGTCAACGGGCTGAACCGCTACGTTGCGGAGAAGGTGTTCAACCTAGGCGCGGATGTGTTTCTGGTGAGCCGCGGGCCCATCATCATTACGAATATCGACGATTATCAGGAAACGCAAAAGCGGCGGAAGATTCGGCTGGATGACTACGAGTGGGTGCGCGATAACTGCCGAAGCTGCGGGGCGGTGGGAGCATCGACAGACAAGCAGGGCGTGCAGGTGAAGTACGGCACCGATTACCTTTCGAACGTCCACGTGCTGGGCTGGACGGCCGAGATGCCCCGGCTCTATAGCCTCGATCTTGTGGAAGGCCGACACGTGAGCGAGGCCGACGTCTCGCACGCGACGCCGGTGTGCGCCGTGGGACACGACATCGCGGAAAAGCTACTTGCTGGAACGGACCCGATTGGCAAGGAAATCCGAGTGGACACGATCGACTGCGAGGTAATCGGGGTGGGAAAGAAACTCGGGAGCGTGATGGGAATGTCGCGCGACGCCTGGCTGCTGCTTCCGATCACGACTTTCCAGAAAGCCTACAGTAGCGACGATTCGATCCGCGTCTGGGCAAAATCGTCGAAGGGAGCCAGTGGAATCGACGACGCGATGGATGAGGTGCGGCTAATTTTGCGCGGCAAGAGACACGTTGCGTATCGCGACCCCGACGATTTCGCGATCGAGACGAACGGTTCGTTCTTGTCCCTGTGGAGCAGCATCAGCGGAGCGTTCTTCGGGGTGACGATCGTGATCGCGTCAATTTCGCTGATTGTGGGCGGGATCGTGATCATGAATATCATGCTCGTCAGCGTAACGGAACGGACGCGCGAGATCGGGCTGCGGAAATCGCTGGGAGCGCGCCGCTTCGATATTCAGCTTCAGTTTTTGATCGAGTCGGCGACGATCGCCGCAATTGGCGGCGCGTGGGGAGTGGTATTGGGAATCCTGCTGGCGAAGTTCGTTACGCTGACCACTTCGCTGCCAAGCTCCGTGCAGCTTTGGTCGGTGGTGATGGGGTTGATCGTGGCAACGAGCGTCGGGTTGTTCTTCGGAGTGTACCCGGCGTCGAAGGCGGCGCGGATGGATCCGGTGGTGGCATTGCGGTCGGAGTAGTGGTGTGGGATAGAGAGGCGTCGTGCAAGAGCATCGCACGTTAAGCGAGCTGAAAGAGGCGGTGGGGTTGGCGCTCGACGCGCTGCGGCGGAATCCACTGCGCTCCTGCCTGACGATTCTGGGAATCGTGATTGGGGTCAGCACGGTGATCGCAATCAGCGCGGTGGTGAATGGGCTCGACTCAAACGTTATCGGTTCCGTTGAGTCGATGGGATCGAACATCGTCATTTGCTACAAATTTTCATGGGCCACGATGGGGCGTCTGCCAGCGGAAGTCTTGCAGCGCAAAGAACTGAAAGCCGAGTGGGCGGAGGGTATGGCGCAATTGCCGCACGTGCTGGCGGCGGCTCCGTCCGCGCGAATCTTCCATCCTGAATTTGGAGCGGGCAGCAGCGATGTGCGGCGCGGCGACAAGCGGATGAAGAACGTGATCCTGCAGGGCAACACCCCTGAAGTATCGAAGATTTACGATTTCGAACTCGAGCGCGGCCGGTTCTTCAATCAGACCGATCAGGAGCACCACTCGCCGATCGTCGTGCTGGGCCACGACACGGCCGAAACGCTGTTTCCTATCGGCGAAGATCCCATCGGACAAGAAGTGCTTCTCGAGGGACGCGTGTTCACCGTGGTGGGCGTTCTCGAGAAACAGAAACAGGCCTTTGGCAACGGCAAGAATCCGGAAGATAACATCGCGATCCTTCCGCTGGCGACCATGCAGAAACTGCATCCAGAATTCAAGGACTACGTGCTGTTCGCGAAGGCGACCGATGCGCAATACGTTCCCGTGGTGGTGGACGAAGTGCGCGAATACCTGCGGCGGATGCGGCGGTTGGCGTCCGACAAGCCGGATGACTTCGCGATTTTCACTCCCGACGCCTTCATCGATTTGTGGAGACAGATCTCGAGCGGAATTTTCGTGGTTATGTTCGCGGTGGGATCCGTGGCGCTGCTTGTGGGCGGCATCGGCGTGATGAACATCATGCTCGTGAGCGTGACGGAACGGACGCGCGAGATCGGCGTGCGCAAGGCCATAGGCGCGCGACGAATCAATATCCTGATGCAGTTTCTGCTGGAGGCTGTGACCCTTGCGGGAATCGGCGGCGTGATTGGAGTGATCGTCGGGTCTGCGCTGGGGTTGTCGGTGCGGCTCGTGTTCTCGGGCCTGCCCACGTCAATTTCGCTCTTCTGGGTGATGGCGGGACTCAGCATCGCCGGGATGATCGGAATTTTCTTCGGCGTGTACCCCGCGTGGAAGGCTTCGAAGATGAATCCGGTGGAGGCGCTGCGGTACGAGTGAAGGGCGGGGGTGAGGGATGAGGGCGAGGGAAAAACGAAAACCATCTCCCCCGCAACGCTCTCGATCCAGTTTTCTCCAAATCCACCCGAGCCGTTGCGCTACGAATAGGGTGAAGGCTAGGGGAAATCACTACTGGCGACTGCAAGGCTACCTGTGCAGTTTCTTCAGACTCTGGACGAGACCGGAAATCATGCGCCCTATCTCATCGGTCGCGGTGAGCAGCGAATGGATATCGTTGGATTGCACATAGGAAAGCCTTTGCGCGATCAGGAAGTGAGTTTCGAGTTCGAGGACCGAGCCGCGAGCCATCGAGAGGTGATGGATATAATCTCCCGTATGCTTTCGGCCATGCCCCTCGGCGATGTTGCGGGGATTGAGACTGCTGCGCTTTGAATCTGAGCAATGAGTCCGTAGATCTCTTGATGGGGAATTTTCTTTGCGACTTCGTAGCTCGCGACTACGAGGTCCATCGATTTCTGCCAAACGATTAGATCGCGGTAACTTTTGATCTCACTCGGCATTTCCTCACTCCTCGTGCTTCTTGCCCGTGATGCTTCGGGATTGGTCAGCCCTCTTAGAGATCGGAAGCGATCTTCGGGCACTTTCTCGGCGCTCGCTCCTCACCCCTTCGCGAGGTTCGGCAACGTTTCGTCGAATGGGGGGCGGGCGACGCCGCGTTCGGTGATGATGGCGGCGATGAAGCGCGCGGGTGTGACGTCGAAGGCGGGGTGCGCGGCGGGGACGTCGGGCGCGATGCGGACGCCAGCGAGGTGAGTGACTTCGTCGGCGGAGCGCTCCTCAATGGGGATATCGTCGCCTGAAGGAATCGAAAGATCGAGGGTTGAAATAGGGGCGGCAACGTAAAACGGGACGTCGTGCTCGCGCGCGAGTACCGCCATTCCATACGTGCCGATCTTATTGGCGGTGTCGCCGTTACGCGCGATACGATCGGCGCCCACTACGACCGCGCCGACGCCGCCCGTCTTCAGAAAATGGCCGACCATGTTGTCTGTGATCAGCGTGAGCGGAATGCCGTCCTGGTGGAGTTCCCACGCGGTGAGGCGCGCGCCCTGAAGATAGGGGCGAGTCTCTGGCACGAGGACTTCGACATGGTGGCCTGCATCGACCGCCATGCGAATCACGCCGAGCGCCGTGCCGATGCCGCCTGTCGCAAGAGCGCCAGCATTACACTGCGTCATGACGCGGCCGGACCTCGGCAAAAGCTCCGCGCCGAAGCGGCCAATGCGGACGTCGGCTTCGCGGCGCTCCTGATGGACTTTCTGCGCCTCTTTCACGAGGGCAGATTTGATGCTAGCGATTGCGGCCGGTCCACCTCCACTTATCGCCGCCGCGGACGCAAGTTCGTCGAAGCGCCGCTTGAAGCGATCAATTGCCCAAAATAGGTCCACGGCGGTGGGACGCGTGCGCGCCAGCGTGTCGCAAATAAAAGTGAATTCCGCGCGGAGTTCGTCGAACGTCTTAGCACGCGATTTTTCGACACCGATGGCGATCCCCATCGAAGCCGCCACTCCAATCGCCGGCGCGCCGCGAATCACCATATCTTTGATCGCTTTTGCGACGTCGCGGTAGTCGGTGTAGGTGTGGTGGATCACTTCGCCGGGCAGGCGGCGCTGGTCGAGCATGACGATGCCGTCTGGCGTCCATTGAATTGGTTCGACTGTGTGCAATCGCGTTCCTTTGCGCGCGGCCTTGATGGCGCGAACACCGGAAACCTCAAAGAAACATTCTACCTGATGAAGAGCATACCCAATTTCCGTTGGCGTCAGGCGTTATTGAGCGGTCTTGTGGTAATTCGAGTATGGCGGGTGGTGCGGCGCCGGGGGCGGCGGATTTTTTTGCAGCAAATCCATCACCACGGCGACCGCCTTCTCGAGTTGCGGGTCGTGTCCTTCGCGAACCGATTTCGGATCGAATTCGACCTCTACGTCCGGCGGGACACCGTGGTTCTCGACGTCCCAGGTGCCGTTGGGATTGTAGAAGGCAAGATTGGGAGTGCCAGTAAATCCGCCGTCCATCAGGTCCGCGGGATTTGTGTAATGGCCGACAAGCCCGCCCCACGTGCGCTTGCCAACGAGCGGGCCGATTTTGGTCTGGCGGAACATCCATGGCATTGCATCGCCGCCGGAGCCAGCCATTTCGTTGATGATCATTACCTTCGGACCGAAGATGGCTTCGATCGGCGTGGTAATGTCTGTGCCTTCGCGCAAGGACCAATAGCTGAGGAGAGGCCGGCGGAGTTGCTCGATGACGTAGTCGGCGATGTCGCCGCCACCGTTGTACCGTTCGTCGATGATTGCGGCGTCTTTGCCGACCTGCGCGAAATAGTAGCGATTGAAATTCGTATAGCCGCCGGCGTACGTATCCGGCAAATAGACGTAAGCGACGCGGCCGCCGGTCATTTCATCCACTTTGCGGCGATTGTCCTCGATCCAGGCGTAGTTACGGAGGTCGCCTTCGTCGTCGACAGGGACGACGGTGACTTCGCGTGAGCCGCTTTCGTCAGGGTGTGGACCTATTTTCAGCACGATCTGCTTCCCAGCGGTTTCTTCGAAGAAGCCATAGACGTCGGCTGGAGGCCGGACCTCGCGGCCATTTACGGCGAGAAGGTACTCCCCCTTCGCGACGTTGACTCCCGGCTGCGTCAAGGGCGCACGCAGCTTTGGATTCCAGTTTTCTCCGTTATAGATTCGGGCAAAACGATAGCGGCCGTTCTCGATGGTGTAGTCGGCACCCAGCAGGCCCGTCTTCACGCGTTTTGGTTCGGGAATGTCGCCGCCGCCGACAAACATGTGCCCAATCGTGATCTCGCCGAGCATCTCCGTGAAAAGATAGTTCAAGTCATCGCGGCTGGACATGTTCGCGAGATAGGGTTCGTATTTTTTTTCGATAGCGGCGAGATTGAGTCCGTGCAGGCCGGGATCGTAGAGGAAGTCTCGCTCGTCGCGCCACACCTGGTAGTACATGTGCTTCCATTCGGCGCGCGGATCGACGTACGCCTCCATTTGGTCGAGCTTCAATGGCCCGCCCTGGCCCGGCTGCGGAGGCCCATCAGCCGGTTTTTCGGCTGGGCCGATCGTCCACTGATCCTGTTTCGCGTAGAGCATTTTCTCGCCGTTGAAGGAGAGATCGAAAGATGTGACGCCGTCGAGAATCTGGTCGGTCTTGCGCGTCTTGAAGTCGAACTTGTGCACCTTTACGGTGGGCGGTCCATCAGAGAAATCGAGGGAATCCACGGGAGGGCCTTCGAGGATGTAGCGCACGCCGGGCTTGCCGGCCGCAAGGCCGACGTAGTTGCGCGATGGCATCGGCAAGGAGAGAATTCGCTGGCCGATGTTTTCAAGGTCGATGTCGACCTTAACGGGCTTTTCTTCCTTTGCTTCCTCCTTCTTGGTCTTGTCCTTGTCTTTGTCTTTGTCTTTTTCTTTTTCTTTTTCTTTGTCCTTGTCCTTATCCTTGTCCGCGTCGGCCTGCTTGTCTTTGTCGGTTTTCTCGTCTTTGGCCTTTTCTTCGTCGCTTTCGGGCGCGAGCGGGGACGCGACGTCCTTCTTCAACACCATTACGTACAGGCTGCGGGTGACGGGATGCTGAAGGCTCGACATATCGAGCCAGCCGGTGCTCAATGCCGTGTTTGTGCTGGCTGTGAAGTAGAGATACTTGCCGTCCTTGTCGAAGGCCGCGTGGAGTGCGTCGCTCATCCCGTCGGTCAACTGGTAAGTCTTTCCCTGCTCGACCGAGTATGCAAAAACGGCGTGCAGATAGTTGCGGAGCTGCTTCGTGTAGGCGATCCAACGGCTGTCGGGCGACCAAACCGGATCAAGTGAGTTGAACGGCCCCGCATAGGTGTCGGTATCCACGTGTACGGGAGTCTTCTTTTCGAGGTCGACGTACCAGACGTTCAACCGCTTGTCGGTGTAGGCAATCTTCTTTGAATCAGGCGACCACACGGGGGAGTAGTAGAAGGTGGGAGGAGTGCCGAGATCGATCTTGCGCGCTTCGCCGAGCCCGTTTTGATCGCGCACGTGGAGCGCCCATTCGCCCGACTCGTCGGAAAGGTAGGCGATGGACTTGCCGTCAGGCGACCACGCCGGGTCGCGCTCGACGACGTCGGTGGTCTTCGTCAGATTGCGGATGTCACCTTTCTCAGCGGGGACCGTGAGAATCTCGCCTCGCGCGGCAAAGACGGCTCGCGCGCCCGTCGGTGAAATGCCAGCGGAGCGGACACGGCGCGGCTCGATTTTCTGGAAGTGCGGGCGCACTTCCGCGAGATCGGCGGCAACGTTGATTTCGAGCGGGCGCTCCTGGCCGGACTTCAAGTCAAAAAGATGCAGCGCGCCGAATTGCTCGTAAACGATTGCATCGGTGCCGGCAGAAGCGGACTTGATGTCGAGAGCGTCGTTCTTCACCAATTGTTTCACTTCATGGGAGCGCGTGTCATAAGCGAAAAGCGTGACGGGACCATTGCGATCGGACAGGAAATAGATTGTGTCGCCCACCCACATGGGATTGAAGTCGTTCGAATTGTCACGCGGAATCGTGGCTTCGATACTTGAGTCGGAAAGTTTCGCGATCCAAATGGGGCGAGTCTGTCCGCCACGGTAGCGTTTCCAGGCTTGCTGCCACTGCGCGATCGGAACGTAGGCGAGACGCGAGGAGTCTTGCGAATAGGAGCCTTCGGCGGCGCGAACGAGCGGGACAGGAGTGGCGAATCCGCCCGTCACGGGAACGGTGAAAAGTTGGACGACTCCCGAAGCAAAGGAAGCGCGTTCGGAGGTGAAGAGGATCTGCTTTCCGTCCGGTGTCCAGCCAATGGCCGAGCCGTCGGCAGGGTGAAACGTCAAGCGGCGGGGGACGCCGCCAGTGGCAGCGACGACGTAAACGCCGCGAGCGCCGTCATAATCGCCAGTGAAGGCGATTTGGGTGCCGTCCGGCGAGAAGATGGGAGTGCCCTCGTGGCCGCCCGTGGTGAGCCGGCGAGCGTCGCCACCTTCGCGGCTCACGATCCAGAGGCTGCCCGCATAGCTGAACACGATTTGCGTTCGGCTCAAGGACGGGTTGCGGAGTAACAGCGGCGCCTGGTCTTGAGCGGACGCAATTGCCGCGCAGCCAGAGACGAGAAATGCCGCGCATAGGAGGGTTCGAAGGAGGCGCGACAACAGGACGAAATCTCGCAGCACGACTCGAGTTCTTAGCATGGCTCATACACCTCGCGGAAATGCCCCTAGGCCTGACGAAGCGGCCCCGAATGTAGCAGAGTGCTTTTGGCTTCGTCCACCCGAGGATTCTTCGTACCATGGACGGCTCCTATGGAGAGGGTTTACTTATCGCTGGGGTCAAACATTGGAGATCGCTCAGCGAATATTGCTCGGGCGATTGCGGCGCTTGGGGAGCGCGGGGTCAGCGTGACGCGCGAGTCATCACTTTACGAGACGGAGCCGGTCGAATTTC
>Ga0073928_10001342_pt1 | contig 48087 bp, 37 predicted proteins | sample PaiPotPPA55metaG_FD_76969 | JGI IMG/M metagenome (GOLD analysis project Ga0073928, IMG submission 76969) | Iron sulfur acid spring bacterial and archeal communities from Banff, Canada, to study Microbial Dark Matter (Phase II) - Paint Pots PPA... ...
AAGAAGGGCAGTCGAAGACTACGACTTTGATAGGCTGGAGGTAGAAGCGCAGTAATGCGTGAAGCTGACCAGTACTAATCGCCCGTTCGGCTTAATCATAAAACTTTCCTAAACCGTCTTTAGGGAAGAGCAAGAGCCAAATAATGCACAGTGCGTTCGATTTCGAGTCGAACCTGTAATGCCAGCCAAATCTGTTGTCACGCTCGCTGCGTGAGCTCCGTAATAAACCGGATCTCTGCGGCGAGCAAAAAATTTCTGGTGGTAATACCGCGAGGGTCACACCCGTTCCCATCCCGAACACGGAAGTTAAGCCTCGCAGGGCCGATGATACTGCACGGGCAACTGTGTGGGAACGTAGGTCACCGCCAGGATTAAATTAAGAAAGGCCGTTCTGAGAAATCAGAACGGCCTTTTTGTTTTGCGCCAGCGCTTTACGTTTCTGCTGATCCCCTATTCCGGGGAGGAATCGATCTCGACGGTGGGCAGCGAGATTTTCTGCTTTTCGTCGACCGCGAACAGCATGTAATCCCGGAAATAATGGCGGCGGTGCATGCGACGGTTGTTGAAATCAAAATAAATCTCGGCGCTTTGAGGAAGCCACAACTCCTGATGGTGTGACACGAATTTTACCGGCACATATTCGATCGCAATATGCTCGGCGTGCAGCTGAATTTGCGGAACAGGTGATACGAGATCCGTTTCCAGGTTTTCGACCTGAAATGTTTCCGCCGAAATCCAGGCGCGGCCACGCAAAGCAATCGGGTAAGACTTGGCGTTCACGCGGTAGCTACGCAGGCGGGCAGGCTTATTCGCCTTCTGGCGGAAATGCACCTGCCAAGCCAGGCCGCCATGCCAACGGCTCAGACCTTCGCACGTCACGTCGTAGTCGTCCCGGTAAATGGGATGAAACACCATCACGAGGGCCGTCAGTCCAAGAGTGGCGATTCGCTCGGGAAACAGATCCAGGTCCATCATCCCATTGCGATATTCCTCCATCGTGTACATTCCCGGCCGGACCTGCTGTACCGACGCCACATAGGAATAGCTGCGTGAAGTGCGGCGGACTGGTAGCCCAGACCGGTCGATAACCTCGTTGTCCAAGGATTCCGTGGCGGCAATTCGGTTCACCGCATCGACGAAGTCCCTGACACGACCTCCCGCCTCCTCCTGGATCTTTTGCAGCGGGCAGCCCGCTGTGGGCTCAACGGCAGGCATGTTCTCGTCCACATCGGGTGGCATCCACTTGGGCGGAGGCATGAGTTCAAGGGCAAGTGAACTCGATGGCGCAGGCGCAGATTTTGTTTCTGACGCAGATTTTGTATCCAACTCCAAATTTGCATTGGCAAGTGCCGCTACCGGTGCGGGCAACGGCTGCTTCTGCAGAGTGTCGATCAATTTTCGAGCTTCGATGGCCCGCGAACCTGAGGGCTGCGAAGCCAGAAAGGCATCAAGGTGCTTCAATGCCCTTGCGGGATTATCGCGAAGGAATATTCGCGCCAATACATAATGAGCTCCGGCAGCGCGCTCTTTGCCTAGCGCGATGGCCCGCTCGGCATGCTTCTGCGCTTGTTCGTTCTGCTGCTGGTTCAGGTACGCTTCGGAAAGTTGTTCATGATAGCGCCATGCAGAGGGAGCGGCTTCCGAAGCCCGAACCAGGTATCCTGTGGCGGTAGGATAGTCCGAACTCTGTAAAGCGAGCTCCGCAAGAGCGGCCAGAGAAAAGACGTGGCGCGGCGAAATCTGCACTGTCTTTTCCCAGTACACCTTGGCATTCGCAAAATCGTTCACCTGCGCGTAGTACATACCCCACAGATAGCTGACGTCCGGATGAGACGGCGCGAGGTGCGAAGCTTTCTCTAGGTGCTTGCGGGCATCGTCGTTCTTTTTGTCGCGGAGATCCTCGAGCGCTTTGGTTACTTCCTTCTGTGCGTTGGGCGCTAGAATTGGCCCTCCGGGAGGAGCGGACGTTTCGGAAGCGGCAGATTCGGGAGTCAGGGAAATGGAAAGCTGCTGGTGTTCTCCGGCCGTGAGGATCTGCACGTTTTCGGTCAACCGCGTGTATCCCGCCGCAATGATGTCCAGCGTGTAGCTTGCGGGGGCTAGATTTGTAAACTCCGCGGTGCCGCTGCGGAAAACGCCAATGCCGGCGGGGGTGCCTGAAAACGTATAGAGATTCACGATCGCAGGAATATCCAGAGGCGAGCCGTCCGGCATCCGCACGCTAACCACCAGAGTGCAGGGCCTATCCGGTTTTTGCATTTGCGAATTAGCTTGAGGCCAAGCTGAGGGGATATTTAGAAGGCCGGCGGTGGCAAGAAACAGAAGCCGTAGGCTGAAGCGGCGCTGGCAGAGGTACATCTTAAACTCCTTCGCGCAAGGCAAGTGACTGCCGAGGCGAGCGGGCCGAGCGTACACGCTACAGACCTGATGCATTAACCGCCGTCCAGGTCGCAGAAATTCTACCCCTGGCGGTGGCTTTTCCTCGGGTTGTCTCTCCCACCTGCGAGCCACCAGGACAAGGCCAGACCTTAACAGAAGGGCTAAATCCGGCACGGTAATTTGTGCCCGGTCGTGCGGTGGAAAAAAGCAAAAAGTACTATTGACCCGGTATGCGCCGCCGCAGTAACTTTGGAACTCCCTCCCCTGGCCCGGTAAACCTCTTGAGAGAGGTCACACATGGTTCTGAATGCTGCTCGAAATACCGCCTCAAAATCCGTGCAGGAGCGCTGGGCGCAGTTAAGAAGCCACAAGCGCATAATCTCCAAAGTAAAACTTCTGGTCGAGTGGGATGAAGGCGCCGCGCCACACCGGGCTAACGCCGTAACCGTGGACGTCAGCCACTCTGGATGCATGGCCGTGGTCGGAGCGGACCTGCCGCTGCATCGAAAGGTTCGCCTAATCCATCCGGAAACCGGCCGCAAGGCCGAAGCGGAAGTAATCTGGCGCGACCACGAAGCGTGGGACGTGGGGCTTGAGCTGGTAAAGCCTGACGCCTCGTTCTGGGGCCTCAAAATTTAACTGGCAAGTCGGCCAAGTAAGCGCCGCAAAATCGGCACCCGTCTGCCGACTGGAAGATTTGTACGCGTTCTCATTAGGTTCCGTCGCCAATTAAAACTAATCGTATACGTATCCTTCCTGAGATAGAATCCCATCCAACTGCTGTGCTTGGCCAGGTCCAAGTCAGAGCAACCAACTGAAGGCGGCGCGATTCTAAGCCGCCATTAGATCGGAATCCAACGACTCGGCGCTTCAGGAGAGTTTCGCCGAAACGGAGAGCACACTCATTTGTGCGGCATAACCGGGTTTACGCACCGTAATGGTGCGTTCGATCCCTCACGCATTCGTGCATCTACGAACGCGCTAATTCATAGAGGTCCGGACCAGCAGGGCACCTATGAATCGGCGCAGGTGTCGCTAGGGGCTGTGCGCCTCAAGATCATTGATCTGCAGGCGGGCGATCAGCCCATGATCAGCGAGGATGGCAACACCGTACTCGTATTCAATGGCGAGATCTATAACCACCGCGAACTGCGCGCGGAACTGGAATCCCGCGGGGACAAATTCAAAACCAGCAGCGACACCGAAGTAGTTCTGCGCGCGTTTCTGCGATGGGACAAGGATTGCTTTGCGCGCTTGCGTGGCATGTTCGCTCTGGCGATTTGGTCGCAGGATGGAAACCGACTAGTTCTTGCTCGCGACCGTCTGGGAATCAAGCCGTTGTATTTTCATCGGAGCGGCGGCGAGCTATATTTTGGCTCCGAGCTGAAAACCATTTTTGCTCATCCTGAATTCAAGCGCGAGATGGACTTCACCGGCTTGCATTATTACCTCTCGCTGAATTATGTCCCCTGCCCGCATACGCTCGTGCGTGGCATCGAGAAGCTTCCTCCGGGTCACCTGTTGGAATGGCAAGATGGGGACGTCGAAATGGAAGCGTATTGGCGGTTGCGCTTCGATCCCCAGGAGCACAAATCTCTGGAAGGCGCGCAGGAAGAGCTCGATAGTTTGCTGCGCGAATCCGTTCGCGATCATCTGATTTCCGACGTGCCGCTGGGAATTTGGCTGAGCGGCGGGGTCGACTCTTCGACCATTCTCCATTACACCCGCGAATTGTGCCCTTCCCGCGTAAAAACATTTTCTATCTCATTCGCCGGCCGTAGCTTCGATGAAACTTCATACATCCGCGATATTGCCGAAAGGTATGAAACTGAGCACCACGAACTGGATGTTAGCCCTTCGCTGGATTTGCCCGCGGCAATCGAGGAACTCGCCTACTACTCCGACGAACCGTTCGCCGACGCGGGCGCTCTGCCCGTTTGGTTTCTTGCCGCCCTTAGCCGTAAACACGTAACGGTTGCCTTGAGCGGCGAAGGCGCGGACGAACTTTTTGGCGGCTACGTCACCTATGCGGCGGACCGCTATGCAGCTCGCGCACAAAGTATCGCAAGTCCGATTCGCCGCGGGCTGCTGAGTTTGCTGCAATATTGGCCGGTCTCCGACGACAAAATCAGCCTCGAATACAAGCTGAAGCGCTTTTTGGAAGGCTCACTGTTGCCCGGCGATGAATCGCACACCTATTGGAACGGAACTTTCTCCGCGCAACAACAAGATCAATTCGTCTTGCATCGCAATGGCGCCGGAGTCAACGACCTCTTCGATCGCGATTTGCCTCCGCGAGACGAGAATGGCTCGCTGAATCGCTATCTGGCATTCGATCAGCGCTACTACCTCGCCGATGATATCTTGCAAAAAGTCGATCGTATGAGCATGGCGCATTCGCTCGAGGTGCGCCCGCCGTTTCTCGATCACCGCATCGTGGAGTTTGCGGCGCGCTTACCGGAGAAAATGAAGATTGAAGGCCGGCAGCACAAAGTCGTGCTCAAACGTTTGATGCGAGATAAGCTTCCCCCTTCTGTGCTGCAGCGCCGCAAAACAGGTTTGGACATTCCCACCCATGACTGGCTTCGCGGAACTCTGCGTCCTTTGCTCATGGATACGCTCACCGCGGCGGCCATTGACGAAACAGGTCTGTTCCGGCGCGAGCACATCGAGTTCTTCATCAAGCAGCACATGGAGCGCCGGGCCAATCTCGGTTACCACCTATGGGGTTTGCTCATTTTGTTCCTATGGATCAAACACTGGAACATCCAAACCGCGTCAGCGCCGAGCGTGATGGAGACGAAGCTCGGCGCCCGGGTCTTTACTCGGGCATAGTCGTAGTCCTCTTCGCCTCGCTGATTTTTCTCGGATGCATAGTGTCCCCGCCCGGCCTGATGGACGACGTGGATGCGGTGCAGGCGCAAATCGCCGGAAACATGCTGACCTCGGGCGATTGGGTTATCGCTCGATTGGACGGCGTGCCCTACTTGGAAAAATCGCCGTTAATTTACTGGCTGATCGCCATCTCTTACCGCATTTTTGGCGTGCACGATTGGTCGGCCCGCATTCCCGTGGCCCTGGGCGCGGTTCTGCTTGCGTGGGTGGTGTGGAGATATGGCCGCTGGGCGTTCGGCGCGGTTGCAGGTTTCTACGCGGGCCTGGCGCTGGCGACGTGCGTCGGCCTCTTCCTCTTCACGCGCATACAGATTCCGGATGTAATGCTCACCTTATGCGTGTGCGTGGCGTTCTGGTCGTTTCAGCGTGCATTGGATGAGCAAGAAACCCGCCCGCGACTATGGGCCGCGCTCCTGGCCGCCAGTCTAGGTGTTGGCGTGATGCTCAAAGGCTTGATTGCAGTTGTCGCGCCAATCGGTGGTGTGATCCTGTATTTAGTTTTGACGCGTCAGCTGTTTTCGCGCGCTGTGTGGAAGCGCTTACACATATTCACCGGAGCGCTGATCATTTTGGCGATTGCCGCGCCCTGGCATGTGCTAGCCACACTGCGCATGCCGCCTTACTTCAATTTCACTCTGCACAGCGGCCCCGGCGAGTATCACGGTTTCTTTTGGTTTTACTTCATCAATGAACATGTGTTGCGGTTCTTGAATCTGCGGTATCCACGCGATTACAACACCGTGCCGCGGCTGGCCTTCTGGCTGCTCCATTTGTTATGGCTGTTTCCCTGGAGCGCATTTTTCCCGGCCATCGTAGGACTTAGCTTCGCGCCCATCGACCGTGCCGGGCGTACCAGGCTGCTGGCGCTATGCTGGACCTCCTTCCTGTTGCTATTTTTTACGTTTTCGACCACGCAGGAATACTATTCGATGCCTGTGTATCCCGCCCTTGCTCTCTTGCTTGGTTCCGCGATGGCGACGGAGAGCCTGTGGGTGCGTGGCGGAACGCGGGCGGTAGGAGTGGTTGCGATCCTCGCTGCGGTGACAATCGGCGCAATTCTCGTTGCAGTGTGGCACATCCCAACTCCCGGCGACATTTCAAGCGCGCTGCAGCAGCATCCGGAAGCCTACACGCTTTCCCTGGGACACGTTGGGGATCTCACGCTTGCGTCATTTGCCTATTTACGTCTGCCGTTGCTCGTCGCTGGAATAGCTTTCCTTATCGGAGCGTCGGGTGCGTGGCTCTTGAAAGGCCGCCGTTCCTTTGTCGCCATCGCCGTAATGATGGTCATATTCTTTCATGCCAGCCGATTGGCGCTTATCAAGTTCGACCCCTATCTTGGTTCGCGTCCACTGGCTCAGGCGCTGCTCACATCTCCCCCTGGCCAGTTGATTCTCAACGGTGAATATTATTCTTTCTCTTCCGTCTTCTTCTACACCGGACGCACCGCGCTACTGCTGAACGGCAGGGTAAACAATCTGGAATATGGTTCGTACGCGCCCGGAAGTCCTTCTGTATTCATTGGGGATGCGCAGTTCGCGAAATTGTGGTCCAAACGCGAGCGCTCTTACGTGCTGACGGACTCCGAGGACCTGAGCCATCTCACAAAGATTGTCGATATGGCAAGCCTGCATAAAGTTGCGGAAAGCGGCGGCAAGTTGCTTCTCGCAAATCAACCCTAACCCCAATTTCCAAAATCGCGCTCTCATAAGCAACCTACGCGCTCGTTCTTATTAATTCCTTATGCGTTCTGCTTACACTAAAGGCAGTTCTATGGTCGCCAGAGGAGGAAGGTCATGGACGTGTTCAAGAAAGGGCGAGGAGACAACCAGGAATTCACAATGCGGCCCGCCATTCCCGGTCTTCGCACTCTAGTCATCGGAGTGGCGGTCGTGTTTGTCCTGGTTTTGCTATTGTCCTTCGTGGTGCGCGTCACAAGGATTGAAGCGGGTCACGTGGGCGTGGAAATTAACCTGGCGGGTAGCCAGCGCGGCGCTTCGGAGATTCCGGTGCGTACGGGCTGGGTACTGTATTCGCCCCTTAGCACCCAAATCATCGAGTTTCCCACGTACGTACAGACGGTCAAATGGACCAAAGATACGAATGAGGGGCATCCCATTAATGAAGAAATGGGTTTCAACTCCAAAGAGGGCATGGAGATTTTTGTCGACGTTTCGCTTTCTTATGCTATCGACCCGCTGCACGTCCCGGATTTCTACGTGAAATATCGCGCCGCTGATTTGGACGTATTCACCCACGGTATCTTGCGCGATATCGTCCGAAACTCCCTCAATGAGGTGGCCTCCACTTACAATGTCGAGGATATCTACGGCGATCGAAAGGCGGAATTCCTGCGCAAAGTTCAGGCCATGATCGAACAGAAGGTCGCGCCCGTGGGTGTGGGCGTGCAGCAGTTTGGTTTTATCGGTGCTCCTCGCGTGCCCGCAGTGATCGCTTCGGCCATTACCGCGAAGGCGCAGGCCATTCAGCAGGCCGAACGCGCCAGGAACGAGCTTGCCACCACCCAGGCGGAGGCTGCCAAGAAAATCGCCGAAGCCGAAGGCGATGCTAAATCCCTGGTAACCCGGGCACAAGGCGAAGCGGACGCCAATCGCATTCGGCAGAACTCATTGACACCGCAATTGCTCGAGCTCCGGCGTATCGAAAACAACCGCGCCCTAATCGATAAGTGGAACGGGCAGTTGCCAACTGTGCAGTCCGGGCAAGGAGGCGCATTGATGTTGCAGTTGCCACACCCACAATAGCTCGCGAGGACATAATGCAACGCGCCTCAAGACAGCGAATTCAGTTCGTATGAGCGAGCAGGCGATCGAGTCTCGGCGCAATGGAGTCGCAGAAGGCAGCTAGCCAGAGTGCTGCTACCGCGCCGGTGAAAACGTCCATCGTGTAATGCGCGCGCAGGATCAAGACCGTCACGACCTCAAAAAGGACTACGGCGAGTGCCAGCATGGTAAGCCACCGGCGGCGCAAGCGCGCCAGTTCGATAGCGCCCAAAAACGCGATCGCGGTATGCCCTGAAAAGAAATAATCGTTGCCGACGTTGTACGTGACAAACAGCGAGGGAAAACCCGGATAGCGCCAGATCATATTTGGCGGCGGTGGCAAAGCACAAAGGGCCTGCATGACCTGGCGCAGAGCAAGCAGCAGAACCAACCCGAGGAAGCCGCGGCTGCGTCCAAGAAAGATCCACTCTGCGACAAGAAACAGACCAAGAAGGTCGATAAAGGCAGAGCTCACGATCAAAAGTGCATTCGCCGCGATCGCATGCTGCCCAAAATAGAAATTTAGCGCAGCGAATAGGTTTTGAAGCGCGTCGCCAATCCCGGGCGAAGGCGCACGGCTACCGATCAGCGACTGCGTCCAGAACCATAGGCCCAGCGCAACGACGGTAGCGAGGACCCTCGGCAGAAAGCCGAACCGTAACCGTCCGTGGCCGGCAACCGGATCAGACATGCGCCGAAGTCTCCAGCGCCAGTTCGCGAGCCTTGCGCAGGTCGAGCTTGCCAGTTCCCAGACATGGCAGTTTTTCAATGCGCACGAACTGATCGCGCCTTGGGCGCCACAACGCCGGCAAATCGCTCTTGGCCAGGCTAGTAAGACATTCCTCGAGCTTTTCGTCCGGCAGGGTGTGCAACACAATCAGCCGCTCGCCTTTTTTCTCGTCAGGCACTGCGGTGACAACAAACATCTGCTCGCTGGCGCCGGCCAGCTCCTGAAGCTTTTCTTCCACTTTAATGTGGGGAACCATCTCACCGCCAATCTTGCTGAAGCGGCTGAGACGATCTGTCACGCGCAGGAAGCCATCTTCGTCGATCGAAGCGATATCGCCGGTGTTGTACCAGCCGTCGCGCAACACTTCGGCAGTTTTCTCCGGGCGATTGAGATAGCCGTGCATTACATTGGGGCCGCGCACGAAAAGCAGGCCAGGCTGGTCGATGCCAAGCGGCTGCTGGGTCTCGGGATCAAGAATTTTCACCGTAATCCCCGGAAGCGGATGCCCGATGCTCCCGCGCCTTGCGCCGACCTGGCGAAATGACGCAGCTCGAAAGTCGATCGTGTTCACAGTCACAACGGGGGAGCATTCCGTGCAGCCGTATCCTTCCAGCGGGCGAATTCCAAAGTGATCCTCGAAAGCCACAGCCACGCGCTCAGGCAATTTTTCCGCTCCGGCCATAACGAAGCGCAAGCTGCCGAATTCTTCCGGAGTGCAGCGGCGCAGGTATCTGTTGAGAAAGGTAGGAGTCGCAAGAAGCATCGTCACGGAATATTTGTTGATCAGCGCCCCGATGACGCGCGAGTCCAGCGGATTGGGATGAAACACCACGCCGGCGCCCACGGCCGCAGGTAAGCACAGAGTCGCTGTGAAACCAAAGGAATGAAAGAACGGCAGAATGCCCATGATTCGGTCTTCCGGCTGAAGAAAGAAGACTTGGTCGAGCTGCTCGACATTCGAGGCGATGTTGTAGTGGGTGAGCATCACGCCCTTGGGCTCGCCAGTCGACCCGCTGGAGGAAATAATGGTGGCAAGATCGTCCAGGCTCGGCACATGCTCTGCGCCCGCAAAGCGGATGAGCGTGCGAGTTGGCAGCAATGCTGCCGCAAACGCCGCACTCAAGCGCTCGGTCAATTTGGGGTCTTTCGCGACGTCTTGTATGAGCAGGGGCTCAATCGGCAGCTGAACTGTCATGCGCTCGAGAAACGCGCGCGCGGAGACGATCGATTTCAGCTCACACTGCTTCGCGCAAGATGCCAGCGTTTCGTTCGATACCGTGTAATTCAGGTTGACCGGAACTTTTCCCATCAGCAGCGCCGCCAGATTCACCAGCGCGCCAGGAATGGACGGCGGCAGAAAAATTCCCACCATGCGCTGTCCCTGCCAATGTTTGCGCAAACGTCGAGCGAGAAACACCGTGCGCGCGAGTACGGCGAAAAAGTTAAGCCGCGGTGTTTGGCCATCCGCCATGGCAAACCGGAAGGGATGCCGCCGCGCCGCATGCACAAACGAGCGTGGCAGCGTGCCCATATGCTTCTTCCGGCGCGCGAACGCCTCAGCGCCCAGGTCCTGCACGGCGCGCCTCGCCTCAACGGATGTCGCCGTCGCCGGCAACGGCTCGCCAAATGTGACACGCACAGGATAAGGAAGATGCCGCGGCAGCTTCCACAGAAAGCGTCCGCCCGCGAAACTGAAAATAGAGCCCCACACGCCGTCGAGGTTCACCGGAATGATCGGCACGTCGACGCCCTTCATAATGCGTTCCATGCCGCGGCGAAACGGCAGCATCTGCCCGATGCGCGTCATCTGCCCTTCCGGAAAAATGCAGAGGAGTTCGCCGTTTTGCAGCGCTTGCGACGCTTCGCGCAGCGAGTGGATCATCTCGCGCGGGCCTTGATCCGACGCGATGGGAATCACGCGCAGCATCTTCGCAAACGGCTTGACCAACGGATGCTCGTAAGAGCCCTTGAACATCAGAAAGCGCACAGGCCGATCGAGCGAAGCAATCAGGAACGCCGCATCCGCCATAGATACGTGATTGGGGACAAGCAGCGCGCCGCCCTTGACCGGCACTTTCTCTCGCCCGGCCACATCGAGCCGGTAAAGCGTGTGCGTCGCGATCCAAAGCAGCAGCCGTAGCAGCGAGTCCGGCAACAGATAAAGCACATAGCCTGTCGCTGCGAAAGTAGCTACGGCGGACCAGAGGAAAATCGCTCCTGGGCTCAAGCGCGCCCAGTGCGAGACCGCGTAATACGCACCGGACGCAATGCCCACGCCAACGAACGAAAGCCAATTCGCCGCGCCGAGGACTCCGCCCTTGTGCTCTTCTGCCGGAATGTGCTGGATGAGCGCGCTGATCGGGACGATGAAGAATCCGCCCGCGAAACCAAGCCCGGCCAGCAGCAGCAGCACAGCCGCAAAGGAAAGTCTGGGAATTGCCAGGCAAAGGCCAAGAATCGTCATGCCCAACGCGCCCAGCGGAATCAGCCCATACTCAATTTTTCCGCCCGATAAGAATCCCGCAGCCAGGCTGCCCAGACCGATCCCGATAGCTACCGCCGCTTGCAGGAGTCCGCCTTGCGTGGGGCTCAAATGCAGAATGTCTTGGCCGTACAGAAAAATGTTGAACTGCAGCAAGGCAGCGACGAAGAAAAAATACGTATTTCCCAGAACTGCCAGCCACAGGACGCGATCGCCGCGAATCAACTTCATCGGCGACCAAACGTCAATCAATGAGAACGCGCTAAACTTTTTCGTAGGGTCGGCGGCTGGAACGCGGCTGATTCCCAAGCTGCACAGGAGCCCGACGACGGTAAACGCAAACAGGATCGCTCCAGAATAGATTTGCCGCCCCTTGAACGCGTCGGCCATCAATGCCCCGCACACGCTTCCGGCGATGATCCCCAGGAACGTTCCCAGCTCCAGAACGCCATTGCCCCAAGAGAGTTTTTCTGCGGGCAAAAGCTCAGGGAGCAGGCCATATTTGGACGGACCGAAGACCGCGCCCTGCGTGCAGACCAGGAAAATCGCCGCCAGCGCTAAGGGAAAATCTGGCCCTGCCAGTGACACCACCGCCACCAGCACTACGCCAATCTCAAACACTTTCGTCCAGAGGGTGACGCTGCGTTTGCTGAAGCGGTCAGCGAGATAACCGCCGCTCAATGAGAAGAGAATGAAAGGAGCCGCGAAAAGCGCTCCCACGAGGAACTCAAGCTGGTCGCGCTGTGCTTTGTCTTTCTCCAGCGCCAGGACCAGATAAATTACCAGAAATTTCAGCGCATTTTCGTTGAAGGCGCCTTGAAACTGCGTGGCGATCAGGCTCCAGAAACCTCGCCGCCAATTCGATTTCGATTCGGGCATGGCAAAGTTTCCGTCTGCAGACATCCCGCGCACCCTGTCTGTAAGTGGATAACACGATTCTAACAGGCCGCGCGGCACATTTAGCTTTGGCCCCAGTCCATTGTTACGAAAGCATTTGACTAGCGAGGGATTTAGGTCTATTCGCCTTCGTGACCGCGTTGCAAAGCCGGAGTAGGATAATGCCGCGCCTAAGGAGCAGAGATGAAAAACGGTGATGCCAAGCAGAAGTCCGTGTTGATCACCGGAGCTACCGACGGCTTGGGACGCGCATTAGCGCTTCTCCTGGCGCAGCGCGGCTATCACGTTTTTGCCGCGGGACGCTCGCCAGAAAAACTCGCGCAGCTTGACGCCTTCGCGCGCGAAAAGAATGTTCCCCTCGGAAGCATTACCCTCGATGTTTGCAGCGACGAATCCGTAGAGCGTGCCGTCAGCCAAGTGCTCGGCAAAGCGGGCCACCTGGACGTGCTCGTCAATAATGCCGGCGTGAATTACACCGCCGCCGTCGAAGACCTCAGCATGCAAGACTGGCGCGCCCAGTTCGAAACGAACTTCTTCGGCGTACTCCGCGTCACGCGCGCGATTCTGCCGCACATGCGCGAACGCCGCAGCGGCCGCATCCTCATGATGAGCTCGCTTTCCGGGCTCGTGACTCCCCCCACGCAAGGCGCGTACAGCAGCAGCAAGCACGCGCTGGAAGGCCTCAGCAACGCGCTGCGCATGGAACTGTATCCGTTCGGAATCGATGTCGTCCTGATCGAGCCCGGCTACATCATCACCGGCATTCAGAAGGCCGCTGCGGAGCTGTCGAAGCCCTATATGCAAAAGGCCGGACCGTATGCCCCGCTTTATGCGCGATTTCTAACCAGCGTCAACGACACGCGCGCCAAATCCACAACCACACCGGAAGATTGCGCGCGCGTGATGCTGCACGCCATCGAAACCCCGAACCCAAAGCCGCGCTACGGCGTCACATCCCTCTCCCCATTCGTAAAATGGTGCAAGCGCCTGCTAACCGATAACGCGATAGACGCCATGCTGAGGCGGCGCTACGGCATTGTCCGCGAACCTTAGAGCGGCTTGCGCGGCGCCGCTCTACACCGATCAGAACTACGGGTTGGAAACCTGAAAGGACAAGCTGTTCTCGCGAAGCTCTTCCCATTTTTTGCGCCAAGCTTCATGCAGCGGACTCTCCGCGTAATCCGCGGCCGCTTCCGCGCTGGCAAATTCAATAGCATAGACCCCATCGAAGTCGCGAATCTGGTTCCGCTGCGTCTTCAGCCAGATATTTTTTACGCCGGGAATTTTCGCCGCCATAGTTTTGATGCCCGCGAGCGCCTGATCTTTGTCATTTTGTGAGGTAGTGTTCTTCCACTTGTACACCACGACGTGCACAACAGTCTTCGGTTGGCCAAATCTATTTTGAGCCGCCACGCTCACCGAGTGCCAGCTCCCCGCCGCCACGCCAGCGGCAAAAAGCGCAGCTCCAGCCGCAATTTTCGACAGTCGCCGTAGCGCAAGTCCCATGATTTCCTCCGTTGATTACGCCAACAGTCTATTTAGACGCAGCAACAGAAGCAACGCGGCACGGCAGAGCGCAGGCAATTTCGAGCGCACACACGCACCGACGTTCTGATCCGCAGCTAAAAAAGAAAAAGCCCGGTGAACTCGCGCTCACCGGGCCTCACAATCTAATGTACTTAGTTAGGTTTCGGGGGCTCCGCGGGTTTCGGATCCGTAGCCGGGATCGAAGCAGTTTCCGGCGGCTTTGTGCCCACGGAGCTCGCGTTCGTCGGCTTGTTAGTCTCCGTGCCATAACGCATCAAGTACGGCATGAACGGTGTGACTTCAAACGGCATCTTTTCCCGCTCGGCAACCGTTCCAATCGGTTTGCTCTTGATCAATTCCAGCCGATCGTTCCAGACATCCAGTTTCACGCGCCCGCCAATCGGAAGAGCCGCGATCGTTTGCGGATTCTTTTTGGCGGGATCGGCATTTGGCGTAGCCGCGGTCGCTTGCGCAACGCCGGGCTTAATATCCGCGATCACCACGACCTTATCGCCCAGATGCGCCGCGATCAGGTTCGGAATTTCCTTCTGTCGCGATTGCAATGCCGAAAGAAAAAGTGCCGCATTGGCAAGCTGGTCTTTATAAGGAGATTTGTTCAGCAATTCCACGGCTTTCGCGCTAGCAGCCTGCTCTTCTTCGTTCGTGCGCGCAAACCCGAAGTGTCGGAACGTATCTTTATCGTCCACCAGGATCTGGTCAAAGAAGGCGTAAGTTGTATCCATGCGATGCCCGAGCACCACGTGCCCAAGCTCGTGCGCGATCACCGTCGCCAAACTCGCTTCGTCCGGCAGCACGTCAATCAAGCCGCGGCTGAGCACAATCGTGTGGCCCAGCGTAAATGACTCCAGAGTAGTGGTCATCAACACGCGGCACCGCACTTCCGGGTCGATGTCCAGATTGTTGGTGACCTCCAGGTTATTCACCACCGTATCCAACACTTTGTCCACCTCGCCTGGAGGCGCCATCAATCCAATCCGCTGCAATCGATCCGCAACGTTTTCTTCCGCCTGACGGTCCCAGGAACGCTGCGCTTGCACCGGGCTCAAGTCATTGGCCGTCTTCGAATCGTCCTGCACCGGGCTCTCGACCAGGATCTTGCTCAGTTCCTGCTCCTGCCCGGCGTGGCCAAGGTTGTATCCCCATAGCCGCGTTTGCGCTTTGAAGTCCAGCTTTTTAGTCAGCGCGTAGTGCAAATCTTTTTCTTCGCTATAGATAAAGGAAGGCAGCCACAAACCCGGCTGCGCATTCGTGCGCCAGCTATCGAAGTGGAAATACCAGCTCGTGCGACCGCTGCCGCCGTAAGCGCCGTTGAAACGCACAATGTGGAAGTCTTGATCCTCCACCCAAATGCGCCCAAGAAACCGGCCTTTGCCGGCTTTCGCTTCGGGAGCGACGTCGAACACCAAGCACCGCACTTCGCCCAGGAATTCACGCCGCACATAATCAAACTTATAGTGCTGCTTGTCGAAGCCATTCGTGTCGATGAAAATCATCTGCAAGAAGCCGTCGGGCAGATACTGCATCGCGAACGAAAAGAAATTTCCTATGCCGGAAAAAATCTTTTTGCCTTTGGTATCCGCGTCCGTCAGCGAAACCAGGCTCACGCCCTTCGCAAAATCCGCGCGGCCCAAAAAGTACTTGTCGCCCGCCGGCGTAAATCCAAGTGCCTTATCTTGTTTCAGGTTTTGAATGTAGGTTTCGACCAGCGGAGAATACTTGCGGATTTCCTGGTTGAGATGATTCTCGTTGACGATGACGCGGTCGACGACCTCTTCCATGGTCCGTGGCTGATCGGCTGAACGAGGCGCCCCTGACGCGGCTTTGCTCCCCATCCCGCTCATTACGAGCACCAGGATAGCTGTTCCTAGCTTGCGCATTTCTCTGCTCCCCCTCAGTAAAGCTTAGTAGGCCAGCCGGAACTCAATGCGCACGCGAGCAGGAAAGTCCACTGGCTGGCCATCTCGCTTGGCAGGTTTGAACTTTATTTGTTGAGCTGCCCGCACCGCAGCCTCATCGAGGCCGTGCCCGAGCCCGCTGATCACCCGGTTCACCTGGACTGTGCCATCCGCCTGGAAAACCATGTCGAGCACCACGTCACCTTCGAGTCTAAGATTACGCCCTTCCGCGGTGTATTGCGGGCGAGGTTTGTCCAGAATGTCAACCATTGACGTCGGCGAATCGCTGGCCACTGTTTTCTTTTTCGGCGCGTTGTCCGCTACCGTGGCATCCGCGAAGCCGCCGCTTTGCACGGTTCCATGTTTGCCGCCGCTCGGCGGTGGATTGGCGGTGCCGTTTCCAAAGCCTGTGCTCGCAACTGTGCCTCGGACGCCCTTCGCGCCGCCCGTTCCATTCCCGTACCCATCCCCGCCCGGTAGCGCGGGTGAGCCCAGCCGATTAATATTCGTTGTCTTGTTCGGATTTCCCTTGCCCGGCAATCCGTTGGGATCACCAAATCCGCCGGTCTGCACTTTGTTCACGGGAGCAGTCACCGTCGCCGGTGCCGCGCTTCCGGTGTTCAGGTTGTTCACCTTGATGTCATCGTGCGGACGTTTGGGCCCATTGATCGGCGTATTTAGCTTCGCCTCAAAAACGGTTTCCTTGCTCAACTCCGGCGCCTTCACATCAAGCTGTCTTATCTGCGGCTGAAATACTTTTTGCTGCACAAAAATATGCGGCTGCTTCGGACTCAGCTTCGGTTGCTCGATGGGTTTCGGTTCCGGCGCCTTCACTGCTTTCACTTTGGGCGGCGGTGGCGGTGGCGGCGCAACCGGAACCTCGGTCACCGGCATCAGCAAAGGAACCACGGAATATTTCAGCGCGTCCAGTCGCTCCGGAAAAAATATCGGCATGACCACGAAAAATGTGAGAATCGCAATCTGCAGCACCGCGCTTACCCCGACGCGGCCCCAGCGCTTTTCGCCTTCCGGCAACAACGCGAGCCGGGCCGGCACAGGCTTGGTTCCAATAGCATTGCGCCAGGCATCGCCTCGTGTGCGGGGCCGGTTGGCATCAAATCCTACTCCGAGACGCGTACCGCTGGTTGGTGGGTCTGCAATCATCAATGTCATCCGCGTTCTGCCTTAAAGTAGATTCCCTCTCGGAAGCACGGGTTTTCTAGGCAAACCTAGATTCCCGAGTTCGCTGGCAAGGAACAGAAATGTGCTAGCGCAAACCAGAGTACTAATGAGGCTGGGCAGCCCTAATAGGACCATCGTACTATCGTCGCGAAATCGCCAATGGCTCCCTCGCGACCTAAGACAAGCGCTTGCACCCCTGGAACTAACCCGGCAGAGCATCGCAAGTTGCGGGTTGGACTCGCAACCAGCCCTAGGATACAGCAAAATGTCTGCCGGTGGCGCGCCTTTTACCGCGCCAGTTCCCGCCAACCGGGGTTATCTTTGTAAGATGCAATTGGGACCTCAACAGGCGGCGCGTACAGTATGAACAGTACTCCAGAAAATGGAATAGACGGAGCGAGCCCTCGACGCCACGCGTGGCTCCGCAGCCGCCAACCTTTGCTGGATCAGCTATTTGCAGACTCCGGCGCCGCATCATGGGGATTGCACCGCGACGTCTTCGCCGCCGCTCTCGAACTCAGCGCCACGAAGCGCTTTGGCGAAGAGCCCGACGACGTTCAACTCGCACAATATCTCTCCGTGCTCCACCTTCAGGACCTGGCGCTGGCTTGTGCTTGCGCTGAAAACTGCACCGCCGCCTGGGACCACTTCGTCTCCACCTTTCGCGCTTATCTCCGTTCCGCGGCTGCAGCAATTCTCCGCTGCCCCCCAGACTCGCCGGCCGCGCGCGAATTGGCGGACTCCCTGTTCGCGGATCTCTATGGCCTAAGCGACGCGCCCAATCGTCGCTCTCTGTTCCGTTATTTCCACGGCCGAAGCTCGCTGAAGACGTGGCTCCGCGCGGTCCTCGCCCAGCGCCATGTCGACTCCATTCGCGCCAGCCGCCGTTTCACCGAACTCGATCCCACAGATGGCCACGCCACTCTCCCCGCCTCGCGACCTCCAATCCGAGCCCGAATTACCGGAGCAGGTATCAGTGCGGCCGGAATCAGTGGAGATGGACCTGCGTCTCCGCAAGATCCGCATCGAACCGATCTCGTCGCCCTCTTCCGCCGCACCCTGGAAGTCGCGCTAGGCTTGCTCGACCCGCGCGACAAAGAGCGCCTTCGTTTATATTACGCGGCCGAGCAAACGCTAGCCGAGATCGGCCGCAAACTCGGCGAGCACGAATCGAGCGTCTCCCGCAATCTCGATCGCACGCGCCGCGATTTGCGTCATCAGGTCGAGCAAGCCCTGCGCAAGGGCAGCACCAGTCTCGATGGCCGCACATCCGGCGCCGGGCTCAGCGACGCCCAAATCGCACTGTGCTTTCAGTATGCGTCCGAAGACGCATCGATCGACCTCGACCACCTTCTGCCCGAAAGCCAACCTGCCACCCTACGTCTACCGGAGAAAAAACCATGAACACATTCTTCGGTCGTTTTGGCGTCACGTGTAGCGCAGGGCGGAGCCTGCCTGCGCAGGCAGGTCCGCGCAGCCCTGCGGCTTTTTCTCTCTTTCCCGTCACCTATAGCGCAAGCCGAAGTCCGCGTCCCCGGTCCGGGCATCAGCCGCACAGCCCTCCGGCTTTTCCACGCAAGAAACTCCAGCCATCCCGTTCTACACAAGGAGGGGCGAATGCCGTCTGACGACCGCGAACAAAGCTTTGAGAATGCGCTCGCGGGTCATCTGCGCGCCGGCGCCGCCAAAGGCGTCCCGCTCACCGAATGCTCCGACGCCGAAACGCTCGCCGCCTATCACGAGGGCTCCCTAGCCGCAGAGCAAGTCGTATCCCTAAAAACTCACATTGCCAGTTGCGAGCGCTGCCAACAGATACTCACGACCCTCGAAGCGACAGATGAGATTCCTGCTCCAGCCGTGAATGTCACCTTGCAACCAACGGCCGCTGCAAAACCAGCAGTTCACGTCCTCCCGGCTCGCAAACGTGCACTTTGGCAATGGATCGCTCCAGCGGGCGCTTTGGCGGCAGCTTTGTTGGTTTGGGTGTCCGTGCATGAAAATAATTCACCGATAATTCCCGCGAAAGCGCCAAGCCCCAGTGCAAATCATGATGCAAGGCAAGCAGAGACCGTAAATCCTCCCACGGTTTCGCCGGCCGTGCCCTCGCCATCTGGCGGTTCCACATCATCAAACGAAGTCTCATCCGGTTTGCAGCAGACTGTGCCTGCCTCCCCTCAATCAAGAATTGCGGGCCGGGCTAGAGAACGCGCGCAAACGCTCTCCAAGCAAAAAGACTCGTCGAGCGGGGCAAAAAAATCCGCTGTCCCCGCCGACGTCGATCAATTTGCGGATAGCTCGCCGAATCGCGATGACTCGCTTCATCGCAGCGAATCGTCTGCGCTGAATCTCGAGGTCCAAAACCAGACAGTCATGATTGAACCAGACAAAGCGAAGCTAGAAGACAAAATCGTCAACGGCAGACGTGACGCTCCCGCTCCTAAACCTCCTCAACCCGCGCGCGGGCAAAGCGCGAGTGCGACGCCGGTGCCTTCCGCTCCAGCTCCTAGCTCCGAGCGCGCCCAAGTTTCCACGCAATCCGTCGAAGTAGCCGGTGAGGTCGCACAGCAGCAAGAGATCGGTGGCAGGTCTCGCTTCAAGCAAAGTGAGGTGCGCCTCGCCAACAGCGTCGCCGAAGTCACCATCTCCGCGCCCGGCGGCCAGGTCTCTTGGCGAGCCGGGCAAGCAGGCATCATCGAATTCTCCCCGGACGCCGGAAAATCTTGGATCGTGCAACCCAGCGGCGTAATCAGCGATTTGCTCAGCGGCTCCGCGCCGTCCGACAAAGTCTGCTGGATCGTTGGCCGCGGCGGAACACTGTTGCGCACTACAGACGGCGGCGCGCATTGGCAGAAGCTCCGTCCGCCCTCGCAGGAAGATCTCCACTATGTCTTCGCCGTGGACGCTCGCCAAGCCACCGTCTCGCTAGCCAGCGGCAAATACCAGACCACCGATGGCGGAATCACCTGGAAGAAATTGCCTCCCGAATGAAGTCACGTTCCACCAATGCCCATGCAAGAAATCAACGCGGCCTCGTTCTAATACCGACAGTAAATTCGAGATGAGGTCAATGATATGAATATTCCCAGCCAGAAAGTAAGCCAGCGCATGCCCTGGTTTGCCGCAGCGGCGCTCGTCATCTTGTTCACTTCAGGAGCCCTGTACTCGGCGACGCGCAACCATCGCGCTACCACGAGCGCCATCACGCAAGAAAAAGAGGCGCGCCCCACTTCTCCCGATCAATCCACCAGCTTGCCCGATCAATCGACTAGCTTGAAGGACCAGACCGATCTAGCCGTAACCGTCTACAACTCCAATATCGCGCTCGTCCGCGACGTTCGCCAACTCACGCTGCCCCCCGGCTATTTCCGCTTAAAATTTATGGACATCGCCGCCACCGTGAATCCGGCAACGGTTCACTTCCGCTCCTTGACCGAGCCGGAGAAACTCGGTGTCATCGAGCAAAATTACGAATACGACCTGCTCGAGCCCGCCAAACTCCTCCACAAATACGTCGGCAAAGAGGTGACCCTCGTTCGTGCCTATCAGGATAACGGCACCACCAAGCGCGAAGAGATCAAGGCCACTCTGCTCTCCGACAATAACGGCCCCGTATGGAAAATCGGCAACGACATCGTCACCGGCATGTTTGCCGAAAGTTATCGCTTCCCTGAAGTCCCCGCCAATCTTTACGACCGCCCCACGCTGCTGATGTCCCTCAACAACTCCGGCCCGCGCAAGCACCAGATCGAAGCCTCCTACCTGGCGACAAATCTTTCCTGGAACTCAGACTATGTCCTGACCGTCGGGCGCGACGATAAAGTCGCCGACCTCGATGGCTGGGTCACCCTGGCCAACAACAGCGGCACCGCATTCCATAACGCGCGCCTTCAACTCGTAGCTGGCGATTTGAATCGTGTAGCCCCGTCCGCCCCCATGGCGATGCGCGCACAGGCAATGGACGCCATGGTCGCCAGGGAGAAGCAGTTCCAGCAAGAGAGCTTCTCTGAATACCATCTTTACTCGCTGAGCCGCCGCACTTCCGTTGAAGACAAAGAAACCAAGCAGATCAGCCTCCTGCAAGGAACCGGCGTTCCCGTCCAAAAAGTCTTCGTCGTCAGCGGCCAGAATTTCTACTACCACAACCAATACAATCCTGGCTCCCCACAAAAAGATCCGGTCATGGTCTTTTACAAATTCAAGAATGAAGAGAAAGCCGGACTAGGCATGCCTCTCCCCGCCGGCAACCTCCGCGTCTATCAGCAAGATTCCAAAGGCGGCGTGCTCTTCGTCGGCGAAGACCACATCGACCACACGCCCAAAGACGAAACTGTCACCGTCCACATCGGCAACGCCTTCGACGTAATCGCCGAGCGCAAGCAAACCGATTACAAGCGCATCGACACGCACGTGTGGGAAATGGAATTCGAGATCACTCTCCGCAATCACAAAGACACGCCCATAACCGTTGAGGTCAACGAGCCCATCGGTGGCGACTGGGAAATGCTCTCTTCCACCTACAAATTCACCAAGACCGCCGCCTTCGCCGCCCAATTCAAAGTCCCCGTCGACAAAAACGGCACCGCCGTCCTCAAGTACCGCATCCGCGCCCACTGGTAGCGCATGTGACTACAGGATTTTCCTTGACTGCTATCTAACCGCCTGGTAAGCTCTTCCGTGGGTACAAAAGCGCCAAGACATCTTGGCGCTTTTTCTTTTTACTGCGGTTCTTTGGCGTCCCTTCCGTAACCCGCCGGGTCCGCGCTAGCGCCACGTCTTGATGACGCGTTCCAGGCACGGGTTAGCCATTGTACTGGCCAGCTTCTTGCGACTCTTTGAGGCGTTCACCGCTGTCAAAATTTGCACCAATTTGGTGCACTCCTAAGTCCCTTTAGAATGAACACTTGTAGAAGTGTTGCATCTAAAGGACTTTAACCACCTTTAGAATGAACACTTATGAAAAATCGGGGGGGGTAGGTCACCGATTCCTCTCCTCACTGAATCGGGATTCGGTACAGATTCCTTCGCACTCTGGTTCGCGAGTAGGCGTAAATATCTGGAGTCATCGCCGATTCCACCTGCGCCTCTACCATCTTAGCGTTACTCAGTGCTTGGAATTGTCGCGCGGTGAGCACGCCGCTGGCCGGTAACTTCGGCAATCCGCGGCCACTCTCGGTCCTCAAGAAATAAGCATTTGTAGCTCGGCCGTCCCCAAAAAACATATGCGCTCCGCTCGCATCCCAATCCGTTATGCACAGCGTCTGGCAAAGCAACACCGGGGGCCCTCCGCCAGTTGGATACGCCATTAGCTGAAACGGATGGTCCTCGTTAATGTCGCTTCGCGCAGCGACCACCCATTTTCCGTCCGGCGAAAGCGTTTCCAAATCCAGTATCGGTTCGTCCACGATCTTCTTCTCGCCGGTGCCATCCTGCTTTTTCGTGTACAAATAATTTTTCCCGCCTCGACTCGCGCGGTAAATCAAATCGCCGCCCGGGAGAAAAAGAGGCGTGTCCTCACTCTCCTGCGACTCCAATCGTTGAGGAGAGCTCCTACGACCCGCGGCCGCGATCCACAAGTGCGAAACGCCTTTTTCGTCCCGTACCGCCACGGCGATTCGCTTTCCGTCTCTTGACACCGCGTAATTCTTCTGTGTTACGCCTGTTTCCACACCGTACCCGGGCAGCAAGCTTTCGCTTTGCCCGCTGGCCAAGTCCGTATCCCACAGTTCTGGGCTCCCAGTGGCCCCGTTGCGTTTCAAATAATAGACCCGCGCTCCGTCTCCCGAGAATGTCGGTCGGAATGCGTCCCCTTCCGATGTCAACTGCTGGTCTCCCTTCGCAGTGTGAATCCAAATGGTGGAGTCAATCGTCCCGACCGAAGTGATGAGCGACTTCCCATCACTAGCCATGGCGATTCCTTCTTCTTCTGTGGGACCCGAGGTTAGCTGTTCCGGCGTTCCATCCGGAAATCGCTGCCGCCAGATGTGAAACTGCCCTCCGGGGTCCGCGCTCACATACACCCATTTGCCGTCCGGGGACCATGCACCCGTGGTACAAGTTGCGTCTTTCGGTCCAACCAGTCGCTCCGGCCCGCTTCCATCAAACGGCACTACCCGGCACTGGACCAATTTTCCAAGGGAATTCATCAGCACCACCAGCACCCACCGCCCGTCCGGCGATAAATGCGAGTGGTGCACCATGCTTCGTTCTCCCGGCGGCACATAAACGTCCCGGCTCTGCCCGCGCCCCTCGTCTGAGGTGATCAGGCACATGTGCAATCCGCTCTTGATTTCGGAGAACAGCAAATTTTTCCCGCCCGTGGTCCACGTCAAGGAAGACGCGTTCTTCAGCATTAGCCGAGGCTCACCGCCCAGCGCACCCACTTCCCAGACCTCCCAAGGGTCAACGCTGCTATAGGCGATGCGCGACCCATCCGGCGAAAACGCCGGGCTCAACTTCAACGTCTTGTCCCGCGTCAACTGCACGGGCTCGCCACCCGGCAGCATCTTTACGTATACATCTGCTGGGCCGAGAAAGGTGTCCGTCCCGCGAAGAAACGCGAGCATGCGCCCATCGGGCGACAATGCTGGATACACGGCCGAGTCTGTAAAAGAAGTCAACTGTTCCCATTTCCCGGCATCTGTTCGCGCCGGTCCATTCGGCCGAAAATATAAAAACGTACCGACCGCCGCCAGCAATGCCAATCCCGCCACGGCGGCCAAGGCGCCGGCCCACCTCTTTTTTCCGCTACTGCTCGCCACAGCCGCTTTTCCACTTTCCGTGTCACGCTTCAACCTCTGTAGATCAGCTCGCATCTCCGCGGCGCTCTGGTATCGCAGCCTCCGGTCTTTCTCGAGCGCTTTGTTCACGATGCCATTCAGTTCGGGCGGCAGCGTTGACGTAATCTCCGTCATTGCCATCGGTTTTCGATTCAAGATCGCGTCAAGGACCAGTGCCGGTGTTGCGCCACCGAAAGCCATGCGCCCGGTGGCCATCTCGTAAAGCACCGCTCCAAACGAGAAAAGATCGCTCCGGGAATCCAGCTCTTCTCCTCGCGCCTGCTCCGGTGACATGTAGGCCATCGTCCCGACCGCCATGCCGGGGCTGGTCAACATCGCATCAGCCGTCACGGTCGGCATGGATGACCCGCCCGACGTTTCCGTTGGAGAGTGCTTTACCAGGCCGAAATCCAGGATCTTCGCGTGCTCCCGTTCCGTGATGAAAACGTTGGCCGGCTTGATATCGCGATGCACGATTCCTTTGGAGTGCGCCGCGTCCAGCGCATCCGTGATCTCGATTCCCCATTCCACAAGTTGCTCCGGCGTGATCGATCGTCGCCGGATGCGCTCTTTCAGGGTCATTCCTTCCAGGCATTCCATGGCGATGAACGCCTGGCCGTGTTCCTCGCCAATGTCATATACCGTGCAGATATTTGGGTGATTCAGACCGGACGCCGCCCGTGCCTCGCGCTTAAACCGCTCCAGCGCCTGCGTATCGTGGGCCAATTCTTCAGGTAGGAATTTCAGCGCGACCGCGCGAGCCAACCGCGTATCTTCGGCGCGGTACACCACCCCCATACCGCCGCCTCCGATTTTCTCGATGATGCGGTAGTGCGAGATGGTCTGGCCGATGAGAGAGCCGATGCTCGACATGTGCCACACATGTTAGGTTGCGAAAACGAGGCAAGTCAACGAGCGGACTCAGGAGGGACACCTGCTGCTAGACCATGAAAATTCCAGGGAGGACTATCGAGTAGAGTTGTACAGAATCAGGAGATCTTTGCGGACGTGGTGATCACTCTCCCACGATAGCGTCGGCTTCCACTTCCACCAGCATCTCCGGCGAAATCAGGCTGCTCACCTGCACCATGCTCGTCGCCGGCCGGATCGCCCCGAAGAATTCGCCATGCGCCCGTCCCACCTTCTCCCATTCGCCGATGTTCGTCACATAAATCCGCGTCCGCACCACATCATTCAAGGTAGCGCCCGCCTTAGCCAGCGCCGCCTCAATGTTCCGAATCGTCTGCACCGTCTGCGTGTACACATCGCCCACGCCAACAATCTTGCCGTCCGGCCCCGTAGCCGTAGTGCCAGAAACGTTAATCGCGTTGCCCACCCGCACCGCCCGCGAGTACCCCACAATCGGCTCCCACGGCGCCCCACTCGAAATATTCTGACGATTCATTTCATTCCTCTCGAAGAGAACCGAGCGAGTATGCCACAGTGCGAAATTACCGCCCCGCTATAAGGATTGCCTGTGGGAAGAGCTTCAGAAAGGTTCCTCGCCGCCAACAAGGCCCGCTTGCCACGCAGGTCCAGTCGCTGCGAGGACTTTGTTCCCCAAAGAGAGCGGTAGCTGCAAAAACACCTCAGGGGCCTGCCGGAAACGAAATTCCGTATACCTCCAGAACCAGAACTTGCCTGGTCGGGCCGATACGTCGATCCACGGGATCAATACCGTAGCTTTGCCTGGCCGAAAGGGAAAGAAAGGCGAGAGGTAAAGACCCTCCGGACTCGAGCCAACAGTGACTGCATTGTGGAATCCCATCAGCAGCCGCATTTGCCCGCTCTGAAATTTCCAACGGACTCCGCTGAACTTTCCTGTGAAGGGATAGGCTCGCGCAAGTTCCGCCCATCCGCTGATCAAGCCAATAAAATAATTGACACCAATCCATAGACCTATGGCGAAAAGCACGAACTGCAGCGGGTTTGCGAGATCCATATCGTCACACCTCACCAGGACGAACCTGTCGCGTCTCGGCTGGAGGCTCGCAGGTGCTACGCATGGTAAACTTCCTCTAACATTCTAAACAACGCGCACCTTTGGAGCGCTCACAGAAATTGGGAATTTGATGAAATGTAACAACATTCTGGACGCGGTCGGCGGCACGCCCTTGGTGTGCCTCAATCGCATTAATCAGGGGCTGAAGCCCAAAATTTACGTTAAGGCTGATTACATCAATCCTGGCGGCTCGGTGAAAGACCGCATCGGCATCACCATGATTGATGACGCCGAGAAAAAGGGTTTGCTCAAGCCGGGCGGCACGATTATTGAAGGCACTTCCGGCAACACGGGGATGGGTATCGCGCTCGTCGCGGCCGTGCGCGGTTACAAAATGGTTTTCACCATCACGGACAAGCAATCCAAAGAAAAAGTGGATTTGCTGAAGGCTCTCGGCGCGGAAGTGATTGTTTGTCCCACCGCGGTCGAGCCGGAAGATCCGCGCAGTTATTATTCCGTGGCGAAAAAGCTCGCGCGCGAGATTCCCAATTCTTACTATCCCAATCAGTACGACAATCCGATGAATCCCGAGGCGCATTACCGCACGACCGGCCCGGAAATTTGGGAAGACAGCGAAGGCAAAATCACGCACTTCGTTTGTGGCATGGGCACCGGCGGCACCATCAGCGGCGTCGGCAAATTTCTGAAGGAAAAAAATCCTGACATTAAAATTATCGGCGTCGACCCTTACGGCTCGCTCTACTACGATTTCGTAAAGCGCGGCGAAACGGTGAAAGCCAAAACCTACGTGGTGGAAGGCATTGGCGAAGATTTTTTTCCGAGCACCATGAATCTGAAAATTGTCGATGACGTGATTCAGGTCAATGACGAAGAGTGCTTCGTAGTCGCGCGCCGCTTGGTCAAAATGGAAGGCCTTTTCACCGGAGGCTCCGGAGGCGGCTGCATTTCCGCTACTCTGCAACTCGCCAAGACTCTCGGTCCGGAAGCTTTCATCGTGGCCTTCCTACCCGACACCGGCATGCGTTATCTCAGCAAAGTCTATAACGACGAGTGGATGCGCGAGCGCGGCTACGTGGAAGCTGCTGTAAAAATCACCGCCGGCGAAGTGGTGAACGCCAAGCACCAAAGCGGCAAGGTCCGCGAGTTGGTTATCGCGCGCCCCTATCAAACCGTCTTTCACGCGCTAAAAACCATGCAGGATCAGGACATTTCGCAAATTCCCGTCTTCGAGGAAAACATTCCCATCGGCACCATCTATGAGGACCAAATCTTGACCATGGCGCTGCAAGGCAAAGATCTCCGCAAGCTCGTGGTCCGCGAAGTGATGAGCAAGCCGTTGCCGCAAGTGCCGCGCAGCGCGCCCGTCGAGCGCATCACCTACATTCTGAGCCACGAAAATCCTGCTGTCTTCGTGGAAATGGGCGACACCCGCTTCGAGATCCTTACCAAGTACGATTTGATGAGCACCGTCGCAAGTCTGATGGAGCCCAAGCGCTGAAGGGCAGCGACGCAATCCATACATAGGACAATCAAGTCTTGAGAATTCAGGATTTCAACGAGCGGTTGAAAGATTCCATCCTCATCGCCGATGGCGCGATGGGTTCGATGCTGCACGAATCCGTGGGCACGCAGCGCTGCTTCGACGAACTGAATTCCACCGAGCCGGAAGCGGTTTTTCGCGTGCACCAGGCCTATATTGAGGCCGGCGCGCAAATCATTGAAACCAACACTTTCGGCGCTAATCGCTTCAAGCTCGAGCCGCTTGGCCTCGGTGACGAAGTGCAGCGCCTCAATGGCCGCGGCGTAAAAATCGCCCGCGAAGCGCGCGATTCCGCCACGCGCGAAGTGCTTATTGCCGGCTCCATGGGTCCGCTAGGTATCGGCGTGCAAGCACGCCATCCAGAGCCTGACCAGATCCTGGCCATCTTTCGCGAGCAAGCGCTCGCTCTCGAAGAGCGTGGCGTCGACCTGTACATTCTCGAGACATTTAACTACATCGAAGAAATTATTCTTGCTATCGACGCCATTCGCTCCTTCTCTGGTCTCCCGATAATCGCGCAACTTACCTACTCCGAAGAGGGCACGATTTTCGGCGACATGCGTCCCGGCGCGGTGGCCGCACTGCTGAAAGGCAAAAACGTGCAGATTATCGGCGCGAACTGCACGCTCGGTCCGCAATCTCTGCTCCCTATTCTTCAAGAACTCGCGGGAATCGATGACTTGCGCATCAGCGGCATGCCCAACGCGGGCTTTCCCAAGCGTGAAGGCGACCGCATCGTGTATCCCAAATCCTCACCAGAGTATTTCGCCCTTTTTGCGCGCGAAGCCGCGGCCCTCGGCACGAGGATTCTCGGCGGCTGCTGCGGCACAACTCCCGCGCACATTCGTGCCATGGCCGAAGCGGTGAAAGCGTTAAAACCCGTGAAAGCGGCATCGGTCGCGCACATCCAGACGGTAATCAAGCCGGTACCCGTTTTAGAGCGCGAACCTGAAAGCAAATTTTGGAAAAAGCTTCAAAAGAATGAATTCGCGGTCTGCGTGGAGATTGATCCGCCGAAGGGAATTGCGCTAGACAGAGTCTACGAGCAGGTCGAGAAAATCATGGCCTCGCGCAAAGTCGATGCGATCGACATCAACAGCGGCGCGATGGCCCGCGTTGGCATGGACGCGCTAATCACTGCGGGCGCACTGGAAGCGCGCGGCGTGGAAACCGTGCCCCACCTAACCACCCGCGATTACAACATCATCGGCCTGCAAGCCATGCTCCTCGGCGCGTGGACGGTGGGCGGCGTTCGCAATGTTCTCGCCATCACCGGCGATCCCCCGTCCGTTGGCGATTACCCGGAAACCAGCGGCGTCTACGAAGTCGATTCCGTGGGCCTCGTGAAAGTTTTGCATCGCCTGAATCAAGGAACCGACTGGGCGGGAAAAACGCTGGGCGGCGCTACGAACTTTGCGATCGGCGTCGCCGTCAACCCGGTCGCCGATGATCTAGATGGCGAGATTGAGCGCTTCCGCGCCAAGATCGAAGCCGGCGCGCACTTCGCCATGACCCAGCCGCTCTTCGATCCCGAACACTGGTACGCTTTCTTGAAAAAAATTGGCGGCAAGCCGCCAATTCCGGTGCTCATCGGGATTTGGCCGCTGAATAGCTACAAACAAGCGCTGCGCCTCAACAATGAGGTTCCCGGCATCGTCATCCCGCAGCCGCTCCTGAAATCTTTGGAAGCTGCAGGCGCCGCCGCGCGCGATCGCGGCTTTGAGTGCGCGCGCGAAATGCTGGCTTGGTCGCGCACAGAAATGGCCGGCGCGTACATAATTCCGCCCTTCAAGCGCTATGAAGAAGTCCTCGACATCCTATAGTTATTTGAGTTTTTTTTACGTTTGTCGCGGCACGAAATAGTTGGCGGTTTCTTTCTTCGGAAACCACGGAATAAACGTGCTAGTGGTTCTTTGATAGGCGCGATACTCGACCCCACGCGTACGCAGCGCCTGCGCTTCCGTGGCGGCGATGCCGGTCGCGCCAAGCAGGAAGTACAGCATCAACGCCGGCGAAATCAATCCGAGCCAGCCCCACGGCGATCCCAGCGCGAAAATCGCGTATCCTACCCAGATCATCCACTCGAAAAAATAGTTCGGGTGCCGCGAATAACCCCACAAACCTCTTCGATAAGTCTTCCCGCGATTCTCGGGATTTTTCCGGAATCGATTGAGCTGATAATCCGCAATCGCTTCTCCGCAAATGCTAACCAACCAAATTGCCGCGCCAATCTTCTCCAGCCGGCCTAGCGGGGCGGCGGGGCTGAGGCTGGCCAGCAAGAACGGCAGCGATAGCACCACGGTCAGCACCGCCTGAAACTCATAGAAAAACAAAAAACGCAGCGGCAGGTGCGTCTTCCATTCTTTGCGCAACTGCACGTAGCGCCCTTCCTCCGGTTTGCCGGCCACGCGGGAAAAAAACAGGTATGCCGCGAGCCGCAATCCCCAAAATCCAGCCATAGAAGCGATCGCCCATTTGCGCGCGTAGTACCCCGGGCCTTCGACAGCGTAAAAAATTGCGAGCGTGGCCAGCCCAGCGGCCCAGCCCACGTCCACAATCGCGGCGTTGCGAACGAGCAGATGAATGATCCAGAGCGCGAACATCATCACGGCAATGATCGCGAAGCCGGTCAGCGCTAGATGCAGAGCGCTCGCTAGCATCCGCAAGCCTTTACGAGGCGCCCGGATTCCCGATTCAGCTTAAAGATGTGCATGCTTTTCGCACCAAAGACCTTCTACGCACCCCACAGAAACCATGCTACTTAGATGAATTAGGCGGCTGTTAGGTAACGGTGGCGGCCCCGCCGCTGGCCTCTCCTTAGCTTTATCGACCGTACTGGTGTGATCGTGAATAATGCGCCAGCCTTCCGGAAAACGCTGCCACACCAAAGAGAAAACTCCGCCCACGTCGCCCTGCGCACGCGCCAGATGCCAGTGCCCAAGCACCAGGGCCGCATCGTTGCCGAGAAAACGAAACTCAAGACCGGAAAAATCGAGTTGGCCCATGGCGGCGCGATCGGGGTAGTTTTTCTTGTAACGCGCAAGCACACCATCCCACCCGCGTGCGATCCCACCGCTTCCGGAAAATGTCAGATCCGGAGAATGCCAGTAGCCCTCCAGAAATGCGTCCACGTTGCCCTGGTTCCAATTGTTCTGCTGCGCTTCGAGAATTTTTGTAATGGCGGCGCGATCGCTCTGGCGTTCGTCCGAAGCGGCGCTGAGTTTTGGGCACTGCACAACGGAAGCAACCAGCGTCAGCAAAAACGCGGGAATCGCGATTCTATAAATCCGCATTACGTGCCTCCGATGTAAACGCTGGACCAGCAGCGTAAAGGACCAGACAGAAACACGCAAGCCCAAGCGTGTGGCCGGCATCGGAATAACCTCAGCGTATCAAGTAACTTACCTAGTTCTATTCGGCTGGTACTGCGGACCTATTGGTCCAGGATGGCTACGCAGGCAGACTTATGCGTGCAAAGAGAAAGAGGCTGAGGGATGTTCGCCGCTATGCTATTTGCAATCTCGATTGTGGCCCTGACGCAGTTCGCAGCCTACTACTGGCGAGCCATGCTGGCCGGAGCTGCGGCCCAGCCGGTATCCGAGCGTGTGTTAGCCGCTGCCGGGGTGCAAAATGGCCAAGTTACCGGACAGGATTTTCCGGCGTTGGTAGGCCTTCACAATTTAACTCCCGAGCTGCGTGCTGGCGGCAATGGCTTGGGTCTTGTGCGCGCCTATTACAGGCTGATTGACGGCATCTCGTCGCTGGTCGGAAGCAGCCTGCCCGCGGTTGGCGCGTGGAGCGAGCGCGAGTTGGCAGTCTGCGCGCGCTACGCTGCCGTGCAGATCGATCGCCGGTTGCAAGCGAATCTCGAGTTGGCCGCATCGCTGCGCTCCTGCTAAGCAAATTCGGCGGCTCGTTCCTATCAGCTAGTCTCAACCAATCCGTCCCTACAATTAGTTCCTACAAGTAGTCCCAATAGCTGGCCGAAGTGCAGGCTTCCTGCTAATTTGCAAAGTGCAATTCGAGGGGAAACTTTATGGCCACATTCAAGCTGATTGAATACCAGGATGCCAGTCCAGAGGTTCGCGCGGTATATGACGACATTATGGCGACGCGGAAGATCGATTGGATCAATAATTTCTGGAAGGCCATTGCGCACGATCCAGCGACGCTGAAGCGGACGTGGGAGAGCATTAAGCAGATCATGGCGCCCGGCGCGGTGGATCCGCTCACGAAAGAGTTGCTCTACGTGGCGGTGAGCGTGACGAATAATTGTTCGTACTGCATCGCCTCGCACACGGCGTCTGCTCGCAAGAAGGGCATGACGGACGCGATGTTCCACGAACTGCAAGCGGTGATCGGCATGGCCAACGAAACGAACAAGCTGGTCACGGGATACCAAGTCGAGATCGACGAGCAGTTTAAGAGTTCACTCGACAAATAGATTTTGTTCGCCAAAACCTGTACGAAGGGCCAGTCTGTTTCCAGCGTAGTACGCAGGTACTATAGCTGGCTCGCTTGCATCACCCTGAACATATAAATGTTCGCGCACAGCTCTGCGCCTGGCAGAGGTCAGCGAAACTCTCTCTCGCAAGTGAGTAAGACATGCCTCCGACGCTCAAAGATGGCTCCGCACCTTCCGCATCATCCGAAAAGCCGGAGCGCGCCTCCGAGAACCCGTCAGCCAGCGAAGGAATCAGCAGCGCGCAGCCGGTTACGCTCGAAGTGCCGGTGACGGTGAACGGCGCGCGGGCAGTGGAAGGCAGCGAAAAACGCGAGCCATTTTCCGAAACTACCAGCACGGTGTTGGTATTGGCGAACGGCGCGGTGATTCGTCTTTCGTCATCTGTTGCGCCGGGGCAGCTACTTTTTCTGACGAATGAAAAGACGAAAAAGGAAGTTGTATGCCAGGTAGTCAAATCCAAAAACTATCGGAACGTCAGCGGTTACGTGGAACTGGAATTCACGGAGCCAGTGCTCGGATTCTGGGGAATGCGGTTTCCTGGCGAACGTCAGGCGGGTCACGCCGGCTTGGCTGCGTCTTTAGCGCGAAAATCGGATTCGGCTTTGAGCGCAGGAGGGCCAGGGAAAAGTGCCGAGTCGAAACCCGCCACGTATGCTGACGCGAGGCCCTCAGCCGCAAGCGTCAATTCAAATCTCGCTGATGCGGTGCAAGAGTTCAAAACCGAAATCAGGGCGGACTTGCGCCCGGCGAGCAAAGCCGATTTCCTCGCGCCTGCGGAGACTTCCATTGACGGACTGAAGCTCGAAGCGAATCGCTTGCAGGAACAACTTTCTGGCCTACTCTTCGCCGAGCAGAAGCAAAGCGAGGCGAAGCCCGGCGTTTCGGTGGCCCCTCCCTCCAAGCAGGAACTTGGGGATGCCGCCGCAAAAATTCTCGACATGGCAAAGGAAGGGCCAACAGCGAACAAGCTGGACACGCTGGTCAAGTCTGAGCTGAGCGCTGCCGCGCAGACTGCTCCGAAGAATGCACAGGCGGCGGTAAAGTCCAGCTTCGACGATGAAGAATCGAAAATTCCGGCGTGGCTCGAGCCTTTGGCGCGCAACGCGACCGTTCACGCGTCGCCAGCGGACGAAGGCGCAAGCGATTCGGGTAACCAATTTGAAGAATGGCAGGCGCCGGTAGCGACGGAACCGGTTCCTTCACAAAAGCCGGCCACAACACCGGCAAAGAGCGTACCCAGCGCGCCCAGACACACGCCTTCTGCTCCAGTATTTGGAAACACGCTCCTCGGCGAGGGCAATGCAGAGCTGATAAGGCCGAGGGGAAGCGGCAAGGGAATTTGGATCGGGATTGCCGCTGGCCTGATTGTCGCTGCGGCCAGCGGAGCGTGGTACTTCCGCGATTCGCTGGGATCTTTGGCGTCTGTACACACTACTTCGCAGTCGAATATGTCGCCCGCTTCCTCCGCGGCTCCGGCATCCTCTCCGCCAGCGGTCAACAGCGCTTTGGCGGTCACACCTTCGCTGCCTGCGGTCCAAACGTCAGAACCGTCCTCTACTGTGACGAAACCCAGCGCCGCGAAAGCGGTCACAGAAACGCCTGCACCCGTTGTTTCCTCTTTGACTCAGGGCAAGATGCAGTCTGCGGCGATTACCGAGCGCATCCCAAAACCGAGTGCCACTAACGATGTGACCAAGGCGCCGGCGACGTCAGTCGAGGCCGTTGAGCCGGAAATCAAGAAGCCGTCTCTTGGGGCAGTTCGCCTGGCTAAGCCGAAAGTGGGGCACTCCGCGAGTGCACAACCAAATAGTGCGATGGAGCCGGCGCTGGAGTTAAACAGCGAAACGCTTTCAGCGCAAAACTCGCTAGGTACGGATTTTGGGGAAAGCTCGAAACAGCCGGCGGCTCCAGCGGCAGCCGCAGTGGTGGGCGGAGACGTGAAGCCGGCGCACATGATTTCTTCCGTGCCGCCTGTCTATCCAGCATTGGCGAAAACCCAGCACGTAGCCGGCGACGTACGCGTCGATGCGCTGGTTGATGCTACGGGCCGCGTAACCGCGATGAAGGTTGTTTCCGGCCCTTCCTTGCTGCACCAAGCGGCCATGGACTCGCTGCGCCAGTGGAAGTATCAGGCGGCCACTCTGGATGGCAAGCCGGTTCCCATGCACCTCACCGTGACGATCCAGTTCCGCTTGCAGTAGCTACGTCCTCTACCCTACATAAGCCGCCGTTCGAATAGACATAAATTTGACAAGTTTAGGGACCTCAACCGCTAGTCTGTTTCGTCTATCGGCTAATAAGCGCTGAGGCGCCGCGCGTCACCGGTGGACTAACTTCGATCGGCGCGGGAGTAAAGGATCCTAAGATATGAGCACACAGATTAGCCCCATTGCAGAGCAAGAGAGCAGCGAGAGGATTTCGAGGCCGTTGTCGTTTCCGACGCGCTACGCACGTTTCGGAACCTTCCAGGCCGACTTTGAGCGCGAGGAGCTATATCAGAATGGCGAGCGCGTCAGGATCCAGGCGAAGCTCTTCCAAGGGCTGCTGCTGCTGCTGAGTCGCGCCGGAGAGGTTGTCGCTCGCACGGAAGTGCGGCGCCACCTTTGGTCTGACGCGTTTCTGACCAACCTCGACGCCAACGTCAACACAACGATGAACAAGCTCCGGCTGGTGCTCGGCGATTCTCCGGAAAGTCCCATATATATCGAAACGATTCCGCGACGGGGATATAGCTTCATTGCGGCCGTTGAGTTCTCGGATGTTGCAGGGGAACCGTCCTCGCAGTTCGCAAAGACGGCTTTGGGTACGGTGAGTGAAGCTGATGGATCCGGCGCGTTTTGGTCCAACGAACGCCTGCACAGGGCTGCGCGTGTGGCCACTTTGCTGTTTGCGGGGATGATTCTTGGCGCGCTTCTGACATCCGTGTGGTTTGTTGTACAGGCAAAAAGCCAGCATCGGGCGAATGACGCAAAAACGAGCGCGTTCCGATCCGAATGCGAATACCAGTTAATATCTGGGTAGCTGACGCGCTCGTCTGAACACGCGAGACTTTTCTATTCGCACATTCTTCTGTCCACAGTTGTACGTACGTAAAATCGCAATACGCTGCGCTCTCCCGCTTGCGAGTGGCCAAGTAGGTTCGTATACTGGCGGCCCGGCCAAGTGACAGGTCAGCGGGTGGGTAGCCCGCCGAATTCACCTCTTTCTTGGCTCTCCAGGTCGCCTTCTGCGCCGCAAATCGCCCAGGGCGAACTACGAACGGATGGACGTGCCGGTTGGACGGTCTGGTCCAAAGGAGATTCTTCGAATGTCGCAATCGCAAGCGCCTGCACCGGAAGAGATGAATGTTTACCAGAACGCGGAAGCGCGCTTCGAAGTGGCGGCTAATAAATTGGGGCTCGAGCAAGGGCTTTACCGTTATTTGAAACATCCCAGTAAAGAAATCACGCTATACATTCCGGTGGGCATGGACAACGGCCAGCTTGAAGTGTTCATTGGCTACCGCGTGTTGCATTCAACGGTGCGGGGGCCGGGCAAGGGCGGGATTCGCTTTGCTCCAGACGTATCGCTGGATGAAGTGCGCGCGCTGGCTACGTGGATGACGTGGAAATGCGCGGTAGTGAACATTCCGTTCGGGGGAGCAAAGGGCGGAGTGATTTGCGATCCACGCAAAATGTCGCGAGGTGAGCTGGAGCGGCTGACGCGGCGCTACACCGCAGAACTGGCGAATTGGCTTGGTCCGGAGCGCGATGTTCCTGCTCCCGACGTGGGCACGGGCGAGCAGATGATGGCATGGGTGATGGATACGTATGCGATGCACGTGGGACAGGCGACCACCGCGGTAGTCACAGGGAAGCCTATCGAGCTGGGCGGCTCACGCGGACGGCGCGAAGCTACCGGCCGCGGCGTGATGATCTGCTGCGACAAAGCAATCGCCAAATTGGGGATGAAGCGCGAAGGAAGCCGCGTAGTGATCCAAGGTTTCGGCAATGTCGGGTCGCTGGCGGGGCTTTTGATGCAGCAGGCGGGATACAAAATTGTGGGGCTCGCCGATATCGGTGGCGGGCTATACAACGAAAAAGGCTTCGATATTCCCAAAGTCATCGATTGGGTGTACACCCAGAAGAAGCCGCTATACGAATTTCCGGGCGGCGGGACGAAGATGAGCTCCCGCGACGTGCTTTTCCAGCCGTGCGAAATCGCGATCCCGGCGGCGATTGAAAATCAAATCACCGAGAGGAATGCGAACCAGGTGCAGGCAAAAGTCCTTTGCGAAGGCGCGAACGGTCCGACGACGTGGCAAGCGGACGCCATCATCGACGCTAAGGGAATTTTCACCGTGCCGGATATTCTCGGCAATGCGGGCGGCGTTACGGTCAGCTATTTCGAGTGGGTACAGGACCGGCAGGGCTTCTTCTGGCGGGAGAGCGAAGTGAATGAGCGCCTGTTCGACATTATGGATAATGCATTCGATGAAGTGGTACGCTACGCGGAAACGCACAAGGTCAACAATCGGATTGCAGCGTATATGCTGGCCATCGATCGCGTGGCCAGTGCGCTGAAATTGCGCGGGATTTACGCCTAAGATTTTGCGGATGCGCGGCACTTGCTTGCGCGTGCATCGCACGACAATTTTTCTGGTCCCCGAACGGCTCGAGGAAACCTTCGAGCCAGGAAGGAGTCCGCGCCGTGCTTCCGGACTCAGTTTTGCCGGGCAGTTGTAAAACGGAAATGCAGCATCGCCTGGATATTTGCATCGCCGGGCGTTGGATGTACGAGCAAGGCTACAACGTGGCGTGCGAGGGAAATGTGTCGGTGCGCTTGGACGAGAAGCGCATTCTGACCACGCCGACGTGCATGAACAAGGGAATGCTGGCTCCCGAAGATTTGGTGGTAACGGATCTCAATGGCCGGCAGCTTTCCGGCGAGCGGAAATTCTCTTCTGAGCTGGCCATGCATCTTCTCTTTTACAACATGCGCCCGGATGTAAACGCTATTTGCCACGCGCACCCGCCGACCGCTACGGGATTTGCGGTCGCTGGGCGGGGACTGGACCAGGCTTTGCTTCCCGAAGTGATTGTGGGACTCGGGCGTATTCCGCTCGTCCGTTACGCCACGCCCGGGACCGCAGAGCTTAGCGCGGTGCTTGAGCCTTACGTGCCTCATTACGATGCGCTGCTGCTGGCAAATCACGGCGCGGTCACCTGCGGTCCGGACTTGCTAACGGCGTATTTTCGGCTGGAAACCATCGAGCATGTTGCAAAAATCACGTTAGCCGCAGAAATGGCGGGCAGTCCAACCCTGCTCTCTGGCCGTGAAGTAGCGAAGCTGATGGCGGCGCGATCACGCTACTTCGTCACGCCGCCGCCGGGCGGAGGCGCGGAGCTGCCGGTGACCTCCGATACACACGAGAGCGGCAATGACGTGCGGCTCACGCGCGGGGAATTGGACGCGCTGATCGATGAAGCAGTCCGCAAAGACCGCGCTCGCCGCTGACCTGTTCCGTAATCCTTGCTTGAGAGTAGAATGGCGGTACGGGTGTCGTCATGAAAGCGAAACCGGCCCGCGAGAATCCGAACGAAGAAGCAAAGCCTCAGTGTGAAGCTGTCTCCCAGTTGGACGAGCCTTGCAATCAATCTGCTGAAGTTTTCTGCGACGAGTGTCAGCGCTGGTTTTGCGCCGCGCACGTGCGGGATGAGCTGTGGCACGCTTGCCAGGTGACGCCTGGAGACGAAGGCGGCGAAGGCTGAGGTTCCCAGCTATTTCTTTAAGGCGGGTTACCCAGCGGCCTGCGCCGGCAATGCGCGGCGGAGGCGGTTGACTACGCGGTCGCGACCGAGGACGACCATGGTGTCGAAGAGGGGCGGGGCCACGGCTTGACCTACGATGGCGACGCGGGTGGCGTTTATTAGCAGGCCGGCCTTTATGCCTTCGGCTTCGGCGAGGGCGCGCAGTGCGTGGTCGCAGGCATCGTGGTTCCAGTCGGATGGGGAGATGGCGGCCAACTTTTCCGCGAGCTTGGAGAGCAGCTCCGGGACTTTTGGATCCTTCCAGAATTTGGCTTTGGCTACCGGCTCGATCTCGAAATCGTCGGTGAAGAAGGCGCGGGACCACGAAGAAAAATCGGGGAGCAGGCGGACGCGGGGACGCAGCAGGTCCACCGTTTTCGCGAACCATTCGCGGCCGGCGCCACTGGCCCACTCGTGTTTCCACAAATGACTGCGCTTTAACTCTGCTTCCACTTCCGGCAGCAAATCCTCAATGGGCAGCTTCTGAAGATACTGCGTGTTGAACCATTCGAGTTTGGGGCGATCGAAAACGGCGTTGGTGCGGCTGACTCCTTCGAGCGAAAATTTTTCGAGCAGATCTTTTGTGCGAAGAAATTCTTCGTCTCCGCCGGGCGACCAGCCGAGCAGGGCGAGAAAATTGCGGAAAGCTTCGGGCAGAAAGCCTTCGGTTCGATACATGTTTACGTCAGTGGCGCCGTGACGTTTGGATAGGCGCGACTTGTCCGGACCGAGGATGAGAGGCACGTGAGCGAATATCGGTGGCTGGGCGCCCAGCGCGCGGTAGAGCAGGACTTGCTTGGGAGTATTGGAGATGTGATCGGCGCCGCGAATGACGTGGGTGATGCGCATCTCGATGTCGTCGACGACGACACCGAGCTGGTACATGGACTGGCCGAATTCTTCGTCGCCCTTGGCGGAGCGCAGGAGGACGAAATCCTCGATCTCGTCATTGGAAAATTCGCGCTCGCCGAATACGGCGTCGAAGAATTTGGTGGTGCCGCCAATGGGGACGCGAAAGCGAAGGGCGGGCTTGGTTCCGGGTGTAGATAGCTTGCCATCGCGACAGGTACAGCGCACGATGCGACGGGGACCGGGGGCCTTCGGCTCGTCATCCTGGGCTTCAACGGCATGGTCGCCGCCGGCGTAGCGCTCTGCCGGGCAGTAACACAGAAACGCCGCCCCGCTGGCGAGCAGTTTTTTGCCCGCGGCCTGATATAAGTTTGTGCGCTGCGATTGATAGAACGGGCCTTCATCCCAATCAACGCCGAGCCAGCGGAGCCCGTCGACAATACCCTGAACGAGCTCGGGCTTGTTGCGCTCGGCGTCGGTATCCTCGATGCGCAGGATCATGACGCCGCGCTGGTGGTGAGCGAAAAGCCAGTTAAACAGGGCGGTGCGCGCGCCTCCGACGTGGAGATAGCCTGTGGGCGATGGCGCAAAACGCACGCGTACTGGGCCGATCGCGGTTTTAGTGTTTTCGCTCATTTTGCCGGGACCGTTTTGAGGGTTCCGTGATTCTCTGGATCAGAGTGTGATTGTCTAGTGTAGCGAAACACGATTGGATGGTCCAACTGTGGGGTCTACCAGAAGGCTGGCACCGCTTTGGAGAGCTAGATAGTCAAGTCGTTACCTCTGGATGGTTACCTCTGTTCTGCTACCTTTTTGGCCACCAGTACCGCGGTACGCTTGCTTCGGCAAAAATCCATGCTCCATAATGCAAGTGTTTTATTTTGTGTGTCCATGACGCTTTTTGCGGGTGGTGCGAGGTGTGCGCGCCGTCCGCAATCATGCGCATACATTTCTGAACGGCCGCTAAGCTTGCTTATTGTGGAGCAGGAGGGCGGGTAGGTCCGCACATAGGCGGAAGAATCGACGCGTGTTGGTCTATAACAATCTCATAGCGCTGGCCCTGTTAGCGGCAACTTCGCTGGTGGCGGGGTTTTTCGCCTACATCTACAGCCTAAAGCGGCAGGCGTATCTGCTGCTGTGGACGGCGGGATGGACGCTATTTGCATTGCATTACCTGGGCCCGGCGGTGGCGCAATGGGTGCCGGGTACACCATTGCAGACGGCGCTGGACCGTTGGCTGTATGCGATGGCGGCGGTGTTTTTCTTTTTGGGCGCGCAACTCTATGCGCAGCGCAAGCCGTGGAAAGTGGCGGCGGCAGCTTCGGCGGTAGTGCTTGGCGCATGGGCCGTTGCAAACGCGCTGCATCTTTTTAACATTACGGTGGTAGTCCCGGCGGCACTGCTATTTGGCGCGGTAGGGGTGATCTTTTGGCAGGAGAGCAAGCGGCAAGAAACGCTTGCCGACCGCCTGCTTGGCCTGTCTTTCATGGCGTGGTGTGTTTTGCAGCTGGCCGTATTCCTGCTGATGCGAAGCGCGCCGGCGGAATTGGCAATTGATAGCCCCATCTCAGCAGTGCCTTCCGCATTCGTGGCCATGCTAATGGTGATGGCTTCGTATGAGGAAGAGAAGCGGCGCATCGAGCGCAACATGCTGGCGCTGTCGAATCTGAATCTGGCGACGTCGAGTTTCGTCGGCGGAGAGATTCAACGGATGCTGTCGCAGGCGTTGGACCGCGTGCTGGGAGTGGTGCGACTGCCGGCGGGGGCGTTGTTTCTGCATCACGGCGATCCGCAAGGGCCGACGTCGGTGGTGGCCGTTGGCTTGAACGACGATTTCTGCCGCGTGGCGCAAAACGAAGGGCTGGACGATTATCTGGTCAGCTTAGTGTCGCGGCTCGGAGGCCTTCTGGGTTTTCGCGATTTGCGGAACGCGGAATCCGTGGCGGCGCTGGAAAGGGAAGAGCCGATCAAGCGATTCAGGCAGCTCGCCATGGCGCAAGGGCTGCGTAGCGTTGTAGCCATCAGCCTTCAGGCGAAGGAGCAAGCATTCGGCGTGCTGCTGTTGGGAACGCCGGACAGCCGGAGGTTCGCGCCGGCGGAATATCGCTTGCTGCTGGCCTTGGGACACCAGATCGGCATGGCGGTGGAGAACAGTTACCTGGTGCAGCAGACCTCGCGGCGCTCGGAAGAATTGCACGTGTTGAATGAGATTGGGCGCGCCCTTAGCTCGACGCTGAACAAGGAAGAATTGTTGGTGAAGATCTGGGAGGAATTGCGACGATTGTTCGATGTGGAGAACTTTTATATTGCGGAGCTCGATCCGGTTCGCGACGAGATGCGCTTTCACCTGGAAGTGATTGGGGGGACGCTCGTGCCGCGACGTAGCCGTCGCGCTGGGAATCATTTGACGGAGTACGTGATCCGAACGCGACAGCCGGTGCTGATTCGCGACAACTATCTTGCAGAAGTGAATAAGTTGGGAGTGGTGCCGTTGCGCGAGGGCGGGTGTTTCTGCTGCGTGCCGCTTGTGGCTTACGACCACGCGATTGGCGCGATGGCGGTTTTCTCAGACCAGGAACATGTCTTTGATGAAGGGCACCTGGAGTTACTGCGCGTGCTTGCCAGCGAAGCCAGCATCGCGATCGAAAACGCCAGGCTATTCCAGGAAGAACGAACAAAGGCGCGGCATCTTTCGCTGCTCAACACGATTTCGCGGAATGCTATTGCGACGCTGAATCCGGATGAAATGCTCGCGAAAATTACGGAGCAGCTCGAGTCCGGACTGATGTACGACCACATTGGCATCGGGCAATTGGAGTATTCGACGCGGGAAATCGTGATTCAGGCGGAAGCAGGCAAGCGGCGTGGCGCGCTGGGGCGAAGAATTCCGCTTGGCACGGGGCTGATCGGGCAAGTCGCACGCAACGGTCAATTGGCGGCGTACAACGCGAACGTGCCTGCGGATGCCGGGTTCAAGCCGCTGCTGCCGGACACGCTGGCAGCCATTGCGCTGCCTGTGTTTTATGGGGAGCAGCTGCACGGGATTTTGTACGTGGAATCGTCGCAGCCCGCGGACTTCTCCGAAGAGGAGGTGCTGCTGCTGCGCACGCTGGCGGACCTGATTGCCGGCGCTTTGCACAACGCGCTTTCGTTCCAGAAGGCGCAAGAGCAGGCAATCACGGACGGACTCACGGGCGTTAAGACGCATCGCTTCTTCATGGAGGCATTGTCGGCCGAATGGAAGAGGTCGACGCGCGCGGGGCGTTCGTTTGCGCTGGTGCTGATGGACCTTGACCGCTTCAAATTTGTGAATGATTTTTACGGGCATCTCGAGGGCGACCTTGTGCTCCAGCGTGTAGGCCACATTCTCGAGACAAATTGCCGGCGCTCGGATGTGGTGGCGCGATATGGCGGCGACGAATTCGTGATCTTGATGCCGGAAACGAACATGGAGCATGCGCGGCAGCTGGCATCGAAGCTGCGCGGTTGGGTGTCCGCGGACCCGCTGCTGAGGGAGAAAAATATTAGCGCGAGCTTCGGTATCGCGTGTTATCCGCTGCATGGCTCGTCGCCACAGGAATTGATTCAGGTCGCGGATGCTTCAATGTATATCTCAAAGCATCAGGGCGGGAACGCGGTTTCGACGGCCGATCATTTTGACCCGAACGAAGCGAAGAAATGGAAGCGCGACGTGTTGGAAGCGTACCTGGGCGTGACGCTGAAACGTTTGTTTGCCACCGGGCCGGAAGCGTTTGAGGAAATTTATTCGAGGCTGAAGCAATTTACGGAATCGCTGGCGGCAACGGAAGGGACGAACGGCGCAACGGGAGCGGCGATTTTGGAAGGACCGCAAGCTTTGCCGCAGGCCGTGCTCGACACGGTTACATCGCTGGCGTTTGCGATTGACGCAAAAGATCATTACACGCAGGGGCATTCGCAAAAGGTATCCGCCTATGCCGCGCTAATCGCCGAGGCGCTGGGATTGAACGATCTGGAGGTTGAGGAGATTCGCCTGGGAGGAGTGCTGCACGATATCGGAAAGGTGGCCATTCCGGAGAATATCTTGAACAAAAATGGGCCGCTGAATCCCGACGAATGGGACACGATGAAGTCGCACGTGACGTTTGGCGGGAAAATTTTGGAGCCGCTGACGCCGCTTGCGCGGATACGGGAGATGGTGGAGCACCATCACGAATTTTTCGACGGGTCGGGATATCCGCATGCGCTTGCGGGCGATAAGATTCCGCTGGGCGCGCGGATCATTGCAGTGGCGGACGCCTATGACACGATTACAAGCGACCGCACCTATAAGAAAGCGCGCGCGGCGGCGGAAGCGCTGGCGGAGCTGGAACGCTGCGCGAATGCGCAGTTTGATGCGAATGTGGTGGCCGCGTTTGTGCGTACGATGAAGTCGATGCCCAATCCCATCATTGAAGTGGCGTCAGTGACCAGGACCTCGTAACGATTGCCTTTCCTTCGACGGAGCCTCGCGCCCAACAAACACCAGGTCAAATTTCAAATCCGTCGCTTTCCGTGTGGCGCGAACTAGCAAGTAGAGTCTCTTCGTTTACGAGGCAGGTTATTTGCACGCCGTCGCAATCTCCGGCAACTGATTGGAAGCGTAGTGGCGGACCTGATGCAAGAGCTCGCGTAGGCGCTTGCGAGCTTTATGCAATTGCGATTTTGAATTGCCTACCGAGCAGCCGAGCATTGTGGCAATTTCGTTGTGCTCGTAGCCGTGCACATCATGAAGAAGGAACATGGACTTGTAGCCCTCCGGCAATTGTGCCAGGGCGGCGTGAAGATTGACGCGGTCGAAGAGGCCGACGAGGCGTAGGTCGGGAGCACCGATTTCGAGAGCGGGGCGTTCGTTTTCATCGTCAGGCCGAATCAACTCGTCCAGGGAGACAGCGGCCAGCCTCTTCTTTCGGAAGCGCATGAGGACGATGTTGGCGGTCAGGCGGTGCAGCCAGGAAGAAAACGCAGATTCACCACGAAACGTGTGAATTTTGCGAAAGAGCTGCAGGAAAGCTTCCTGAGTCAAGTCTTCTGCTTCCTCAGAGTCACCAACCATGCGAAGACACAGAGCGTAGACGCGTCGGCCGTGCATCTTGTAAATGGTTTCAAAGGCTGTTGCGTCACCTAGCTGGGCCAAGCGAATGGCCTCTTTGAGAGAAGCGGCATCCGGCTTGAGCGGCTTTCCCGGTTGTGGTGGTTGCGGCGTGCCGAATGATGGACCCCGCAGGGCTGGCAGGCGGCGCGTTTTGGATTTGCGCTGCACTTGCGCTGCTCTTGCATCACCGTAAGCCGTTTTTGCTGCCGTATTCATATTAATTTCTTCTATTTTGACGGCCCATATCACAAAAGCTTGTCACTCAGGCGTCAACTCAATGTCATCTTTGTGCGGCGGCCTAAATGCAAGCTGGTCATATTCGGGCGTGGCAAGCGGCGGTCTGTAGTTTGCTATTCTTAGTCACAGTTTGGAGGCCTTATGCAGACAGCTTCTGTGAAATGGGTCGACGGGCAGAGGTTTGTGGCTACTGGTCCTTCGGGTCATGCCGTCGTGATGGATTCGGATCGCGAGACCAACAGCGGGCCAGGTCCGATGGAGCTGTTGCTCATGGCGCTGGGAGCTTGCACGGCGACGGACGTCGTAAGCGTGCTGAAGAAGAAACGGCAAAAATTGGAATCGTTGGAGGTGGTTTGTTCCGGGGAGCGGGCCACGGAGCCGCCTACGGTCTGGACGAAACTGGAAATCGTGTACCGGTTGCGAGGGGAATTGGACGATGCGGCGGTGAAGCACGCGATTGAGCTGAGCGAGGAGAAATATTGCTCTGTGGCGGCGATGCTTAAGAAGACAGCGAAGCTTACTTCTCGCTACGAGATTTTGCGGGGCGGGACCTAGGATGAAGTAAGGCAGGCGATAGATTGGCGCTTGCCAGAATTGGTATTCGGCCTGGCAATTATTTGCCTCGGTGGCTCCACTTAGTTAGGCAAGAGCTTGTGTTACCCTTTGGGAACTTCAAGGAGAGCTATGTCGCGCCGTATTGCTGCGAAGATTAGCGGGGTTGCGGGGTATGTGCCGCCCAAGGTGCTGACCAACGCGGACCTCGAAAAAATGGTGGACACGAACGACGAATGGATCCGCACGCGCACGGGGATTCGCGAACGGCACATCGCGGAAAATGGGACGGCGAGTTCGCACCTTGCTACTGAAGCGGCCAAGCTGCTGTTGGCCAAGACGAATACCGATCCTTCTGAAATTGATTTGATTATCGTGGCGAGCGTGACGCCGGACATGTTTTTTCCGGCGACAGCGTGCCTGGTGCAAGACCGGCTGGGAGCGAAGCGTGCGTGGGGATTCGATCTGTCGGCGGCGTGTTCCGGCTTTGCGTACGCGTTGACGGTGGGAGCGCAATTCGTCGGTTCTGGAGCGCACCGGAAAGTAGTGGTGATCGGCAGCGATGTGATGAGTTCGATTTTGGATTACAAGGATCGCGCCACTTGCGTCTTGTTTGGGGACGGCGCGGGGGCTGTGCTGCTGGAGCCAGCGAAGGACGGCGAAGGCATTCTGGATTTTTTGCACGACGTGGACGGCTCGGGAGGCCAATATCTGTACATGCCGGGCGGCGGATCGCTGCACCCTTCGACGCACGAAACAATCGACAAAAACATGCACGTAGTGCATCAGGAGGGCTCGCAAGTGTTCAAGTATGCGGTGCGGCGGATGGCGGAGCTGGCGGGATGCCTTCTCGAACGCAACGGATTCACGAGCGACGATCTGGCGCTGGTGGTGCCGCACCAGGCGAATTTGCGAATCATTCGCGCGATGCAGGAGCGCTTGGGTGTGGAGGATTCCAAAGTAATGGTGAATATCGACAAGTATGGGAATACGACGGGCGGGACGATTCCTCTGGGGTTGCGGGACGCGGTGGAGCAAGGGCGATTGCGCAAGGGAGATTTGGTTCTTCTCGCAGCGGTCGGAGCCGGCTATACGACGGGCGGGCTGCTGATGCGGTGGGCGTTTTAATTATTGTTCTCTATTGATGGTCGGCTTCGAGTTGGACGGCGCCTTGTTTTAAGGCGTACGCAATAAAACCTTGCGGGGCGTTTTTCACACCAAATACATTCGCGTTCTTCAGATCTGGGCTGTCGCGCCATTTTAGATTGGAGAGATTGGCGTCTCGCAAGTCTGCGTTTGCGAGGACTGCGCCGGATATATCTGCACCGTTGAGGTCGACGCTGACCAGGTCGGAATCCGTTAAGTCGGCGCGCTCCAAATCGGCGCTGCGCAGAATGCAGTTGCGGCAGTTCGCGGAGCGCAGATTGGCGCCTGACACGTCGGCGGAAGTCAGATCGCTGTCGCGCAGGTCCGCAGCCGACAAATTAGAGCGCGACAAGTGTGCGCTCTGCAGATGAATACCCTGCAAGAAGGCGCCGGACAGATCCACCCCGACGAGGGGAATGCGGTCAGCGTTGAGCTCTTGCAGAGCGTCGATTCGTCCACCGTTACCGCCCTTGCCTTGTGCAGTGTTGATGACTTGCCAAGCCTGGTAGTGCTTCTGCTTGATGCGGTCGCCCGACTCCGTGAAATAAAAGATTACGGCGATGAGCACGCCGAAACTGCTGAGATATTCGAGGGCCTCGAGAAAAGACCAGTTGCTGAGGATGTACGCGACCCATTCCCAGAACCACTCGAAGGCCCACAAAGGGACAGTCCAGCGGGTTTTTAGTTGTTGCCGACGGATGCTCCATGCTTCCGGGCGTTTTCTGTGAAGGCGCACTTGCATCGATTGAATTTACCTGTTGGGGCAGGATTCTATTCCAATGACGGCGAGCGCGAGACAAAAAACGCAGGGAACGCGTCGAAGAGCATCTTCGGCGATCGGCGAGACCAAACTTAGTGGCGCGAATGGCGCGGGCCAGAAAAGAATTCCTCAAGAAGGAGACGAGCCAGCCGATTCGGGTTATGGCGAATAACACCGTGTTCTTCGAGGAGGTTGTCGAGCACGACGCGATAGCCGAGTTTCTGCAGTTCGGGAATGTCGATCTTTACAGGTTCCGCGCCTTGCGTGCGGTAACGCTTGGCGACTTCTGGCGAAACCGGCTGGCGATTGGCGACGACCCAATCGATGACACGGTGCGGGGTGTGGCGTTGGATAGCGCGAAGGTGATCCGCCAGCGCGTAGCCCGAGGTTTCGCCTGGCTGGGTCATCAGGTTGGCGATGTAAACGCGCGGCGCCTTGGATTTGGCAATAGCGTTGGCGATTTCAGGAATGAGCAGGTTGGGAAGAATGCTGGTGTAGAGCGAACCAGGGCCGAGCAGGATCAAATCAGCCTGCTGAATGGCTTCAAGAGCTTTAGGTAACGGGCGAACGGTTCGGGGCAATAGAGTGATTTTTTTAATTGGTTTTCGGCTGGCAGTTATGCGCGTCTCACCGTGGACTTTGCCCCCACCTTCCATAGTGGCCACGAGCGAGACGTTGGAGACGGTCGACGGGAAAATTCTGCCGCGAATAGCGAGGACTTTGCTGCTGACGCGAACGGCTTCAGCAAAATCGCCAGTGACATGCGTGAGGGCGGCGAGAAAAAGGTTTCCGAAGTTGTGGCCGATGAGACCGCGGCCGGCGTGGAATCGATACTGAAACAGCCGGCCCAACAAAGCCTCATCTTGCGATAGCGCGACCATGCAGTTGCGAATATCGCCGGGGGGAAGGATGCGATTCTCGCGGCGCAGGCGGCCGGAGCTGCCGCCGTCGTCCGTTACGGTGACGATGGCGGTGAGATCGCTTAGCGGTCTTTGGAGGTTTGCGGGATCGTCGCGTCGGCGGGTCACATATTCCTTGAGGCCGCGCAATAGAGTAGATAGCCCCGTTCCACCGCCGAGAGCAACGACGTTGAGACCGGGCACGTTGCGCTTCGAATTGGAAGTGTGTTTCTTCACAGCAAACGACAATTCATCCTAAAAAGTAAGGATTGAAGACAGATAGCGCAGAGGAACGGGCTAACCTCTAATATTATGCCGAGAAATTGGTCGAGATTCGAATCAGCCGGCGGTGCCGTCTTTTTCGGGATACAGCAGTTCAGTAAAACGCGGGTCTTCCTGAAGGAAGGCGAAATCTTCATCGTTTCGCGCGTGATAGCGATTTTCCGGGCGGAGCTCGATGGCAACTTTCAGGTTTTTCATCGCGGAATCAGCTTCGCCGGTTAGGCAATCGAGAGCCGCAAGCGCGTAATGAATGTAGTCGGCTTTGGGAGCGGCCTTGCGGGCCTTATCAAGACTCTCCCGGGCGTCGTCCCACCGGCCGACATTCATCATAGCCACGCCGCGCTGGTAATGCTCGTCCGCAGTGCGGGGATTTTGCTCAGCAACGGGCTTCATACGTTGCTCAGCGATTTTGACGTGCATACGCGCACGGTCAGAGAGCTCTTTGCTGGGGCCCTCGAGGACCTTTTCGAGCTCCTGCTTGGCGCGGGCGAATTTTTGCTGGTGAAAGAGGGCAAGGGCTTCGTCGTAGAGTTTGAGCTGAGCCTGGACGCGGGGGTCAACCATTTCGACTCCGCCACGCTGCGGCGGGTGAGGAGGAGTTAAGTTCTTTTTCTTCATGATCTTAGATGGAGCGGAACTGGATGCTTTGGCCCGGCCGGATGAGCCCGAGGAGGGCTTATGCGCTTTTGCCATGGCGCGAATGTAGCAGAGCACGTTTCGCACGTCAACGAGGGCCCGGGGGGCGCGATGACGATAACGTCACCTCCCCGTCGCAACAGACTTAAAATCTTACCTACGCCGGCAAGATTTCGCGGAAAATAGAAGCGAGTACGGAACACGCGACACCCGCTGGCGAGATGCTGGCCTGCCCTCGACGCGTGTGCTATAAGTTTCTGACCGAGTTCGGACCAACGACACGTGCCTT
>Ga0073928_10001344_pt1 | contig 47978 bp, 27 predicted proteins | sample PaiPotPPA55metaG_FD_76969 | JGI IMG/M metagenome (GOLD analysis project Ga0073928, IMG submission 76969) | Iron sulfur acid spring bacterial and archeal communities from Banff, Canada, to study Microbial Dark Matter (Phase II) - Paint Pots PPA... ...
AACTGGAAAGATGGCATCGGTCCGAAAGACTCGCGTCCACGCCGTTGGGATACCGCATGGCAGGCCGAGGAATCGAACCGCTTCGGTACGGACGAATTCCTGGCGTATGCGCGGAAGGTGGGCGCGGAGCCTTACCTCTGCGTGAACATGGGAACCGGCACCATGCAGGACGCCGCCGATTGGGTGGAATACTGCAACGGCACGATGAACACGTACTGGGCAAATTTGAGGCGGAAGAACGGCCATCCTGAGCCTTACAACGTGAAGTACTGGGGCCTCGGTAACGAAGTCTATGGACCCTGGCAGGCCGGGCATAAGACCGCCGCGGAATACGGCGCGCTGGCGCTGGAATTCGCGAAGATGATGCGCTGGGTCGATCCCGACATCAAACTCATCGCGTGCGGCGGAAACAACGCTGATTGGGACCGTCAAGTGCTGCAGCCGGTGCTGGAAGTTGCCGATTACATTTCGCTGCACCACTATGGCGGCAATCTCGACACAGCCAAGGAAATGGACGACGCTCACCACCTCGAACAGCAGGTCCGCACTCTCGAGGCCGTGATCATGGCGACCCCCATGCGGGGTGAAAAGAAGGAGCGCGTGAAGATTGCGGCCGACGAGTGGAACATATGGTTTCGTTCGTGGTTCAAGCGCGGAGACGATCATAAACTCGAAGAGATTTACAACTTGCGCGACGCGCTGTGGGTCGGCACCGCGATCAACATTTTCCACCGGCACTGCAACACGGTGAAGATTGCGAATCTTGCGCAGCTCGTGAACGTGATTGCGCCGATCATGGCGAATTCCAAGGGAATCGTCCTGCAGACCACTTACTTCCCTCTCAAGCTCTACGCGGAGCACTGCCAGAGCATCGCGTTGGACGCGCTGGTCCGCTCCGCGACGTTCCCGGAGATGCCCGAGACTCCGTATCTCGATGTTTCGGCAACGGCGGATGAAAAAGGCGAGAAGCTCACCCTGGCAGTGGTGAATCGCCACCCCACCGATGACATCACGGCGGAAATTTCCATGGAAGGCTTGAAGGTGGGAAGCACGGGCGATCTCTACGAGGTGAACGGCGCAAGCCTTGACGCGACGAACACGTTCGAGTCGCCGAACAACGTCGGCGTAAAGAAACGGTCATTTTCAGGCGTGGCCGCGAATTTTCGTCAGACGTACCCGGCGCATTCGGTGAGCGTGTTAACGGTTTCGGCTTAGTTGCGGGGCAGCCTGCGATTCCAGCAGCCGCAGGCCGAGCGACAAATTCCCGTTTTGTAGGGGAGGAATCGCGAGCGCAATCGCTGCGCAGTTCTCCACCACCCAATCCGCTCCGCTCTCGCGAAGTTCCACGTTATCGGCGATGGTCGAAATCCCTATTACTCTTGACCCCGCGCTCTTGCCTGCGCGAACGCCTGCGGGCGCATCCTCGACAACGACGCAATCCGTCGGGGCAAACCCGAGGACCTCGGCAGCCTTGATGTAGGGATCCGGCGCCGGCTTCCCATTCTTCACATCGCTCGAGGTGATCAATACCACCGGCCGCGGCAGGCCCGCTGCGCGCAGACGTACTTCGGCAAGCGCCCTGGTGCAAGACGTAACAATCGCCCAGCGCTTAGGCGGGAGAGCAGTAAGCAGCTCCATCGCTCCCGGAAGCGCGACGATACCCTCGATGTCCTCGATCTCGCGGCGCTCCACTTCGCGGTTCTCGGCAAGATGATCGGCATTGGGGAGGTATTCCCGAACGGTGGTGAGGCTCGGTCTTCCATGCGCCGCGCGAACCACTGCCTGCGGCTCAAAACTGTGAGCGATCGCCCACCACCTCCACACTCGTTCGACCGCAGGCGTCGAGTCGATCAGCACTCCATCCATATCGAAAAGCAGCGCGCTGCACTCCACTTGAGCGAGAGAACCATTTGGCATAGACATATTGTAATAGATGTTTGGCGGGAACGAAGGATTGCGACGACTACGATACTCTTACGGGACGCCCAACAGCTTCGGATTTTTCTTCCGATGCTGAAATCTGGTCGTGGGAGATTTTTATCAGCAGCGGCAGCACGTCGCCGAACGGCTGCGAGGGCCCGCCGAAATCGAAGTAGAGACGCTTGTAGAGCGGATAAAGTTGATCGTACACGCGCTGCGATTCAGGGTCGGGCTTGTACACCGTGTGAGGAGGGCAAATTTGCCGCTGAGCCTCCTCAATCGAGCGAAAAGTCCCCGCCGCGAGAAAGGCGAAAATCGCGGAACCAAGGCTCGTCACTTTACGGCTCGGAACCAGCACCGGACGGCCTAAGACGTTCGCGTAGATTTGATTCAGCGCCGTGTTTGTCTGCGGAATGCCGCCGGCATTGATGACGCGCTCGATTTTCGTGCCGTGTTCGGCCATGCGATCCAGAATCACGCGCGTGTGAAAAGCGGTGCCCTCGATTGCGGCAAAAAGCTCGTCCTTCGCGGTGTGCTGCAAATTCCACCCGAGCGTCATGCCCCGCAGATTCGCGTTGACCAGCACGGTGCGGTCGCCGTTGTCCCAAGTCATCCGCAGCAAACCGGTTTGCCCCGCGCGATAGCCCTCCAGGCCCCGGCTCAATTCGGAAACCGTCGTGTTCGCGCGTGTCGCGATCGCGTTAAAGATGTCGCCTGTAGCGGAAAGCCCTGCTTCGATGCCCGTGTAGCTCGGATGGACGCTTCCCTTCACCACACCGCAGACGCCCGGCACGAGCTGCGTTTGCCGCGAGATTCCGATAATGCAAGTGGAAGTGCCGATCACATTGGCAATGTCTTTTTCCTGAGTGCCGGCGCCGATCGCGTCCCAGTGCGCATCAAACGCTCCCACAGGAATCGGAATTCCCGCTTTTGACCCAAGCTTCTCTGCCCAAAAATGCGAAAGCGTTCCGGCAATCTTGTCGGACGTCTCATATGTGCCCTGGAGCTTCTCACGCACGCCCGCAAGAAGCGGGTCAAGTTTGACAAGAAACTCCTCGGGAGGAAGGCCGCCCAGATCGGGATGCCACAACCACTTGTGGCCCATCGCACAGACGCTGCGTTTCGCCTTCGCCGGGTCCGTGACGCCGCAGAGAGTTGCGGCCACCATGTCGCAGTGCTCGAATGCGCTGGCGAGCTGCGCGCGTTTCGCCGGATTGTGGCGCAACCAGTGCAGCAGCTTCGCCCATCCCCATTCCGACGAGTAAATTCCGCCGCACCACTCGATGGCTTCGAGTTTTTCGCGGTGCGCAAGTTCGGTGATTTCAGCGGCTTCGGATTTTGCGCGGTGATCGCACCAGAGGTAATACTCGTCCAGCGGAACCATTCCCGCGCCCACGGGAATCACCGACGAGCCGGTGGTATCGAGCGCGATCGCCTCGATTTTGTCGCCGGCGACCCCTGCATCCTTCAGCGCTGCGCGCGTCGCCGTCGCCAGCGCGCGCATGTGATCGTCGTGCGACTGCGTGGCGTATTCGGGATCTTCGCGCTTGCGGTGCAGCGGGTACTCGGAGACCGCCGAGCCGAGCATTCCTTTCGCGCTGTCCACGATCGACACGCGCACGCTGAGGGTTCCGAAATCGACTCCGGCTACGATGGCCATCAGGGATTGCGCTCCGCGTTAGCAGCCGTCGTGATCGTGCCAGTACATCTGCCAGCCGAGATAGCGCACCGCGGCTTCGTTCACAGCCGCGGCCACGGTGGAGAAATTTGCCGCCACGTGGTGCTCGAATCCGCTTTCGCAGATGTAGTGCAGCAGCTTCTGCATTCGCGGAATCTCCACCACCCCGGCGCCTCCGAACGTTTCCAGCGGATCATCGGTGAAATGGCCGCTGCCCACGTATCCGCGCATGTGACCGGCCGTGTCGTCAGTGGAGAACCGCACGTACGTCATTGCACCAGCCTTCACCTGCCCAACGCACGTGCCAAACGTATTTTCCTTGCCCACCGTTCCCGCGATGATCGCCTGGTAATCCATTTTTGCGCTCTTGAAAAAATGCTTTGGCAGGTTGCTGCAGTGGAAGCACACGGCCTTATTGGGGTTGTCGCCGTAGTTGTTGTTCCAATCGAGCAGCGCGCTCGGAGTTTCCGACGCAAGCCGCAAGGCATGCATGCCGAGGACGCCGCAAATATCCACTTCGCACGCGCTCGACATCAAATCGTCGCTCATCATGCTCATCACCGTACAAGGCACGACGCCGAAGTTCTCTTCGAGCGACGTCCAGCACTGGATGGCGCTGATCGAGACCTCCGTTTGCTTCATCCATTGATCGATCACGGCGCCTAGCTTGGCCATCTTCAGCAGCGCCGTTGCGGGAACGTCGGCGGTCGTCACGTATTTCTGAATCGCCTGGAGCTTCGCCTGCGCGGCGGGATCGTCATCCTTCATGCGGCCGATTCGGCCAAGGACTTCCGAGAGGTCGAGCGTCTCCACGGAAATTCCTTGAGACTCCAGTATCTTCTCGCTGTAGCGGACGGTGTTAAAGGCTGTGGGACGCGCGCCGAGGCTCCCGATCCGGAGATTCTTCAGGCCCTTCACCACGCGGCAGGTGGCCGCGAACGACAAAAGGTCCTGCCTGAATTCCTCCGTGGCCGGCCCCACGGTGTGCAGCGTGGTCAGCGAATACGGGATGCCGTACTGACGCAGGTTGTTGCAGGCAGACATCTTGCCGCAAAAACTGTCGCGGCGGTGGCTGATCGTCATCTTCGAGGGAGTGTCCGGCGTCGCTTGAACGAGCACAGGAACGTGAAGATTCGCCAGGCGAATTGTGTCGGCGATGGCTCGCTCGTCCCCGAAATTCGGAAGGGTTACGATAATTCCGTCGATTGCATCACCATGCTCGCGAAACAACGCGGCGCAGTGCCTTGCCTCCTCATGAGTTTCCACCGCCCCATACTTGCTTTGATGCGGCTCCAGCGCGACTACGTCCATGCCGCACTGGTGCAGCGTCTGCATGATTTCTTTCCGGCCAGTCTCCGCCAGATGACCCGGGAAAAAGCCGCGGTTTCCCACGACCAAGCCCATCGTCATCTTCTTCTTGTCGTTAGCCATTCATCGCCCCACTAACAGACCCGAACTGAATCTTTCCCTGCGTCCCGGACGCCCTTACTTCTTCCCCACCGTTTGCCCATAGTAGGCTTTGCTGCCGTGCTTGCGCAGGAAGTGCTTGTCGTGCAAAGTGCGCGGCAGCGCACCCGCGTTCTCATCGAGTCCAATCGTGTAAAACGCCATCCTGGCAACAGACTCCAGGATCACTGCGTTGTGCGCCGCGGCCGCCACATCAGGCCCCCAACAAAATGGTCCGTGTCCACGGACGAGAACCGCCGGAATGCTTTCGGCGTCGATATGCTTGAAAACCCGGCAGATCGCTTCGCCCGTATTCTTCTCATAGTCGGAGTCGATCTCGCTTGCGCTGAGATGTTCCGTGACGGGCACCGGCCCGTGAAAATAGTCGGCGTGCGTGGTTCCAAAGCAAGGAATCGGCCTGCCGGCCTGCGCCCAAGAGGTCGCATACTCCGAATGGGTGTGGGCAACCCCCCCGATCGCGGGGAACTGCCGGTACAGCAGAACGTGAGTCGCCAAATCCGACGACGGCCGCAGGTCGCCATCTACAATCGCCCCATCGAGGTCGGTTATGACCATATCGCCCGGCTTTAGCTTCTCGTACGGGACCCCGCTGGGCTTGATGGCAACCAGGCCCTGGTCCCGGGCGATGCCGCTGGCGTTGCCGAACGTATACAAGACAAGGCCTTTGCCCACCAGTTCCAGGTTGGCTTCCAGGACCTCTTCCCGTAGTCGCGCCAATAGCATGGTAAGCCTGCGGCTCCCCTGAAACCCGCTTCGAGCAAACGTTTTCTCGAACTGAAAACCCTAGCGAAACCACCACTTACTGTCAATCACAATTAGGCCCCGCGGTTCCCGCTCCTCCCCGCCCAAACCCTCCCGGAATCACTCCTCAGGCGAAATTTTCAGCTTTCCGCGATTCGGGTTCTTGGGAGCAAGGGCCGTCGAGTGCCGCAGAACCAGGGCCGTGCGGAGCGTGTACTCAGTTCCGCTTGGCGACGGCGTCTTGCGCTGAATTTCAGCCAACAGCGCGTTGAAAGCCAGCCGGGCGATGTCCGTCTGAGACATTCGCACCGTCGTAAGTGGTGGCACAACGAATTGAGACAGCCGAATATCATCGAAGCCGATCACGGACAAATCTCGCGGAATGTGGACGCCCTGATCGTAGCTCTCGCGCATCACCCCCATCGCGGTCATGTCGTTCGAGCAAATCACCGCCGTTGGACGTTTCGCGAGCGCCAGTAGTTTCCGCATCGCCGCGATTCCACCTTCCATCGTGTGATTGCCCTCGATCAAATAGCTGGGATCGATCGGCAATCCGATTTCCTCCATCGAATGAGAGAAGGCTCGCTGCCGGGCGACCGCCGATCTCAAAGTGAGGGGGCCGGAAATGAAAGCAATCCTTTCATGCCGTAGCGCCGCTATGTGCTGAACCGCCTGACGCAATCCGTGGAGATAATCGATGCGAATATTGCTGATCCTCGGAAGCGCCGGTCCCACGTCGATAAACACCAACGGAACGTTTCTCGATTTCAAGTCCTCGAACAGAGCCTCTTCCATCCCGAACGTGACGATCGCCACACCTTCCACGCGGCGCTCGATCATGCGCCGCACCGAAAGCGCCATGCGCTTCGGATCGTGCACCGTCGAGGTCAGCAACACTTCGAAATTATTCTGGACGGCGATGTCCTCGAAGCCTTGCACGATTTCGGGAAAAAACGGATTCGTTATTTCCGATACGATCAATCCAAACGTCCGGCTGCGGCCCGAAACCAGCGCGCGCGCCTGCGTGTTCGGATAATACCCAAGCTCCTCGATGACTTTCCAAACCCGGCGTGAGAGTTGCGGAGTAACGGTGGGAATGCCGTTAATCGTGCGCGAGACTGTGGCTATCGACACCCGCGCTCGCTTCGCCACTTCGTGAATGCTCAAGCTGTTACCTCAATCTTCCTCAGCGCGCCAATCACTCAAGAACCAGATGTAAGGCACACGGCTGCCAAGCAAGCACTTCCCAAGCGTTCCGAAAGCGAGATTGTGAAGACGCTTGCCCGAGTTTGTCAACTGTCCCCTGCGGCAACAACACGGTACCTCAACCCATCTCGGGCCGACTCGAATCGATCTTCCAATAAACCGCATAGCGCTCCCCGATGATTCGATGCAAGGGGACCAGCGTCGTGGCATTCTTCTGCCCCACGGTTTGAAACGTGAGCGGCTGTCCTTGCACCGGCTCGAGCCATGCTACCGAGCGTATGTCATCTGGCGATTTCAGGGAAATCTCCGCCGATCCCGCCGGTTTCGCTCTTGGCGGGGCGAGCTCCGTATTGCCGTGATCCGCGTCGTACTGCATTTCTTTCGTGAGCCCGTCGGTACCCAGGCGTCCTGCCAGCACGATCGGCCCGTAGAGTACGGCCTGCTGCGTAGGATCACCAAGCAAAGGCTCTGAATGAAGCCGCATTGGGAGCTTCACTTCAAGTTTGTCCCCGTCCACCCAATTTCGATGGATCTGAAGGTAGCTTCCCGCGCTGGCGAAAGCCGGTAGCGGCTTGCCGTTCAAAGATACGGAGCCGCCTTCCGCCGCCCAGATCGGAATGCGAACATTGATTCCGGCCGCGACGGGCTGCTTCACCTTCACGGTGATCGTCGTTCCGTCCTGCTCCGGGAACCGCGTTTCCTGGCGAATCGTGATCCCCTTCTCTGCCCAATGAGCTTCCGAGGAAATGAAAAGGTTCACGAATGCTTCGTCGGCACTGTGGAAGTAAATCGAATCGCCGAACTTCGCGAACTCTTCCGCGCCCGTGCCCGTGCAGCACCAGAACGAGTTGTAGTCCGAATTGAAGAACTTCCAATAGCCGGTCTGCAAGGGCAGGTAGTACATCTTCATGCCTCGCGCGTCCTGCGTTCCAAGCCGCGAATTAAAGAGCGTTCGCTCGTAGTAATCGAAGTAGCGCGGGTCGGCCGTCCATTGGTACAAGTGCCGCGTCAACTTCAGCATGTTGTACCCGCAGCAGCATTCTTCAGACCACAAGCTCAGTTCAGCCTTCAAGTCTCCCGGATCGGTGTTCCACGATTCGCCATTGCTGGTGCCGCCTGTTACATACGCGCGCTCCGACGTGACCTCATCCCAAAAATACTTCGCCACTTCGTGGTAGTACGGGTCGCCAGTCAACTCGTAACGCCGCGCCGCTCCAATCACTTTCGGAATGTGCGTGTTGACGTGCAGCCCCTTGAGTTCGTCTCGGTGCCCCGCCAGCGGATCGAAAAACGACGGCTGCTCGAAACGGCGCGCCGTCTCGAAATCACGCCAATTGCCCGTGATTGCCGCAAGATTGTAAAGAGCTTCGTTCGTGCCCCCGTACTCGGTTTTAAGAATCCGCTGCATTTGTGGATCGCTGATTCCGGTCGTCCAGTGGGCCATCCAGCGCGCCATGCCTTGAGCAACTGCGAGGGCCTGCTCGCTGTGGCAGTACGTGTACATGTCTAAGTTGCCGGCCATGATTTTGTGCAGCGTGTAGAAGGGAGCCCATACTCCCCCGCCAGCGCTCAGGCGGTCGAAGAACTCCTCCGGAAACGCGCTCAAATAACCATTTCCCAGAGCTTCCTGGCACTTCGCAAGTTCCGCAACCACCGCATTCCCTTTCTCTTTCAGCGATTCATCCCCGGTGCTCGCATATCCCAGCGCGCACGCGGATAGGTAATGACCGGTGAAGTGCCCGCGAAGCTCAACCGTGGGAGACTCCCACCCGCCCAGCGGTTCAGCCGAACTCGGCAGTTTCGCATTCACGCGAAAGTTGTGTACCAGCCGATCGACGGGAAGCGAAGCCAGGTAAATTTGGTTCGCGCGAGCGGCATCGAGGAAGGGACCATCGAGCAAGCGCACTTGCTCGAGCGGAAATGGAACGGCAAGAAACTCAATGCGTTCGTGAGGACCCTGCCGTCGATTCTGGGGCAATCCCGACAGTGCCAAAGCCGAAATCGACCTTGGAAGGCACGCTGCCACCGCGGAGGTGGCGATTCCAGACACGAAGCGTCGGCGCGAAAGCTTGTCGCGAGATGTCATGATCTCCTCACTGATCTACCTCAATCAGTCCGAGTTTAGCGATTCTATCAGAAAACGTTTACCTACCCTGGAAACCAGTCGATGGTTCGCGCTGCTTGGTAGCTAGACCTCGTGAGCGCATTTGTGCCTGAGGCGACCGGAACGCAGTGAAAACGCCCTTGCAATATACCCGATTGGATATATTATGCAATCGCGCCCCGGCTTCCTTTGGCTCCAGCCTATCCTTAATGGTAGGCTCTGCTTTGGCCGAATCCGCAAACCTTACACATCCATGAACCCTCCAACACAAGCGGATTCACTTCCCCACTCTCCCGCTTCCGACGGCCCTTCCTTCGCTCAAGGCCTCGGTCTGTTCGATTCCATCATGGTCGTCGTGGGAGTCATGATCGGATCCGGAATCTTCATCGTGTCAGCGGAAATGGCCCGGCAAATTGGCAGCGCGGGATGGTTGCTCGTGGCGTGGGGCTTCGCCGGCGCGCTCACCATCACGGGAGCCCTCTCCTACGGCGAACTGGCGGCCATGATGCCTCGCGCTGGCGGAATGTACATTTACTTGCGCGAGGCCTTTTCTCCGCTCTGGGGATTCCTGTACGGCTGGACTCTTTGCACGGTGATTCAGACGGGGACCATCGCGGCGGTTTCGATCGCGTTTGCGCGATATTCCGGCGTTCTCATTCCCTGGATCTCCGAGGATCACTACCTGATTGGACCGGTTCACGTTTCTACCGGTTATGCATTTTCGCTCTCAACCGCTCAAGTGGTGGCGATCGTCGTGATCGCGATCTTAACGTGGACGAACAGCCGCGGCCTGCAGTACGGGAAAATCGTTCAAAACGTCTTCACCGTGGCGAAGACCGCGGCGCTGCTCGCCCTCATCGTTCTTGGGCTGACGCTCGGCTGGAACGCGGCGGCCGTTCGCGACAATTTCAGCCATGCCTGGGTTGCGCGCGGCGTCAGCCCTTTGGCCATCGGACTTGACGCCACCACCGCCTTCGGCCTGTTCGTCGCGATTTGCGTCGCCCAGACCGGTTCGCTGTTTTCCGCCGATTCCTGGCACGACATTACGTTCACGGCAGCCGAGGTGAAGGATCCCCGGCGCACTCTTCCGTTGTCCCTCGGGATCGGCACGACCATCGTGATCGTGCTTTACTTGCTGGCAAACGTTGCATACCTCGTCACGCTTCCTCTTTCGGCGATCCAACACGCGCCCTCCGACCGCGTAGCCACGGCTGTGCTGCAAACCATCTTCCCCACGCTGGGCGCCGGGATGATGGCCGCGGCCATCATGGTCTCGACGGTAGGGTGCGTGAACGCGCTCACTCTCGCGGGCGCGCGGACTTACTACGCGATGTCGCGCGACGGATTATTCTTTCGCGCGGTCGGCCAACTCAACAAAGCGCGCGTTCCGGCCGTGTCGCTCTTGATTCAGGGCTTGTGGGCGGCGTTTCTCGTTTTGCCGCGGACCTACGATACTGCGACGAAGACGTACGGCAATCTGTACAGCAACCTGCTCGAGTACATCATCTCCGCCGCGCTGATCTTCTACATTCTCACCATCGCGGGAATCTTCCGCTTGCGCATCAAGAAGCCTGACGCCGAGCGGCCCTATCGAGCGATTGGTTATCCCGTGTTGCCCGCCCTTTATATTGTCGGCGCCACTGCCATTCTGGTGATGCTGTTCACTTACCGCCCGGCGACCACCTGGCCAGGACTGGCGATTGTCATTCTCGGCGTTCCGATCTATTTCCTGCTCGCCCGCTCCGCCCGCCCCAGCTAATCCCCTGCTACCCATCTAACCAGAATGTGACGACCAAGCCATCTCGGGTTTTGTGTCAGCCCCGGACCTTCCGTCACGGGATCGCCTTTAGGTTTAAACGTAGCGCCGCGGTCTTCAGCGCGGCATCTTCGCTTTTTTCCGGAGCCTCTTCAGCTTCTGAATCCGCGCCCACAAATCGCGCATGACGCGTCAAGAAGTGCGTCCCGTCCGCGACGAACTAAAGCGCCGTCAGGCCCGCAATAAGAAAGGGCTTTAGTCCCGAGAACTACAGAACGGTTTTAGGGTGGAAGCCCGGGCCTTCAGGCTCGCAAGAAGAAAGAGCTTTAGTCCCGGGAACTACAGAACGGTTTTAGGGTGGAAGCCCGGGCCTTCAGGCCCGGGAAAAAGCTCGCCAGGATAGCACGGGCTTTAGCCCTGGGAATTCGGGCGGCCGTCCGGCAACTCAATTCCGTGTCAGTCCCGGTCCTTCAGTCCAAAGCCTTCGGCAAACCATGCTCTTTGTTTGGGCAACAACATACTAGACACACAAGGCAAGAAAATGCAGAATTAGATGGAGGTGACCAGAAAGAAAGATGGAATTATTGCCACCACTACAGCCCAAAGAAGTCGTGCCGACCTTGCGGAGAACGAACCCCTCGACTAAACAATGGAGAGCGATTTTCGCAATTTCTGGCACCGCTTGCTTTGGATTTGTTCTGTGGGGCATCAACCAATTCTTGTCGCTACGCGGAGTAGTTCACGTGCTGGCGTCAAGAATAGTTCTTATAGCTACGGCGGCGGCCATCTTAGGATGGCTTAGTTTTACTCGCTTATTCTCGAAATGGAGAAATGGCTGGTTCGCATTTGGCGCGATCATGATTGTCTGGTTGTCATTTTCTCTAGATTGGTGGGCACCAAAACCCATTGCTCCGACTACGCAACTGCCAATGGTATCCGCCTCTTCAAGCCCAGATTTGAACGCTGAGATATTGAAACAACTCCAAGAGATACAAAGGAGTTTGCCGAAAAGTTCTCCTCCTCCCCCTTTTCTTATCAGCGCTGGTCCTATTTTACTGGGACGCGATGTGAATGCTTCCTCGATGTACATCACATTCTCCGAGCTGTCTACTAAATTAGACCCACATCCAATTCAACTTGAGCCAGCGAATTTGATTTTCTATGTGGGGGTCTTGAATCAGCAATCCATTCCCTCGATGGTGCAAGCATACAAAGTTGAGGTGATGAATAAGTCAGGGAAATGGGTAAAGCTCAAAAGATTAGATACGCTGGGTGGCGTGCATGTTTACTGGAGCGCCGGAAATACTCGCCAATTTTTCCCTCTAGACAGCAATGAATTTTTTGATAGCGCGGTCTATCACAAATCGCTTCGACCACAAGGAGAGCCTGCTCTTGGCTGGGTACTGTTCAGATATCCTCCTGACGTGGGGGAAATTGAACCTTCCCCCAGAATTAGGATGACCATTTATGACCCTAATGGTCGGAAAACCGCGAGTGAAATAGGAAAACGCAATACTGAATCTGAGGGCGAGGGGGGCCCGCAAGGAGCGGGGTTCAAACTTTTTCCGGCAATTCAACTGCCAGCAGAACAGGCGATTATCAAAGCGCCTTATTAGGGGAATGAATGCAAAAAGGCAATGGATATCGTGAAGGCTTAAAAGCTAGGCACTGCTTTGAAGATGCAATGAGACAAATTTTCAAGGCACCAAAGACATCAAAGCATGTGCCAAAGAAGCGAAAAAAGAAAGGCAAGGATTAGGCCGCCTTACGATGGCCGCGTCCCTGCCTCTTCGTGGTGCAGTGAGTCAGTGCCTTTGCCAGTTAATTCTTGGTAGGCGACGCGACGGCCAGCGATATGACGCATGGCCATTTGAAAACGGTCCCCATCGCCAATGAAGTGGTCCTTCTTGGCGCGATTGTTGTACCGGAACACCTGTTCATCCAAATAGCGGAACAGGTGGAATGGTTCGACGTTGACGTACGTGCCTTTCAATCCGCGCTTGAGCAGACTCCAGAAGTTCTCCAGTCCGTTCGTATGGACCTGCCCATCAACATAGCGCTCGGCATGGTCAACGACTGCATGCTTATAGCCGTAGCTATTGAGCCTGTCATACGATGCGAAGTTGTCAGAGTAGATCGCGCTGCCTGCTTTGATATGAGCGCGGACTTTCGTTTCCAGTTCATGCCGCTTGCGTCCTCTGAGAGATTCAGCGCGAACCTTTCCGCCGCGCTCAAGGACTCCAAAGACCGCTGCCTTCCCTTTGGTTCCGCGAGCCAGAATGACATTGGCTCGTTTGTCAGAGTGCGTAAAACGAGCAGCGCCACCGATGAACGTCTCGTCCACTTCCACTTCTTTGCCGAGACCACCGACTTGCACAGTTCCCTTTTCATAAAGAGCGGGCCGAACGCGGTGCATCATGAACCAAGCCGACTTCTGAGTGATTCCCAGGGCGCGACCTACTTCGTAGGAACTAATCCCGTTCTTGGCGTTCACGATGAGCCAAACGGCAATCATCCACTTGTCCATGCCTAGTGCGGAATCCTCAAAGATCGTGCCCACCTTGACGGTGAACTGCTTCTTGCAATCCTTGCAGAACCAAATATGCCGCGTCGAGATGAACGAGTGCTCGGTCGAATTGCAGCGCGGGCAAGTGACCTTGCCATCCGGCCAGCGCAGCTTTACAGCATAATCAAACGTGCGCTGAGGGTCAGAGAAGAAAGCGACTGCTTCCTGCAACGTCTTGGGAAGCTGGAGTGTTGTGCTCATGGGTAAAAGTGTCTCATAGACTGTTCTGTGTGTCAAGTATATTGGTGCCTTTGTTTGCAAGGCGCACAAAAAAAACGTGCAGTCCTATTAGTACTAAAACCTCGCGCGCCACGCCCCGCTCCAACGCAAATAACTCTTGCTTTTCTGCATTACCTATGATATAATTGGCACTTCCAATTACCCTTAATAATCGAATTGTGCGCCACTTCCGGCGCCGTTAGTCGGGGTGTATGCGCACAGATTCGAGAAGGAGGCTGTACGACGTAAAAAGGAACAAAAAAAATGGACTATAGAGATTTCATCAAAATCGAACCCGTGCCCGGAGCACCTCATCGCACCCGCCGCGTCAGAAGCTTTCCCATGCACCTCGTGCAAGTCGCTCCCGGCCAGCAGGAAATGATGTACCACGATGAATACGAGGCCATGGTCGCCGCAGAAGAGGCCGCCAAAGATGCTCTACGCGCCTCGCGCCAGGCTGAACTCGCTGCCAGCCGCGCCCCGTCCCCTTCCTCCGCCGCACCCGACCAGCCACATGCCAGCCTCACCCCCGAAGTCAAATCCACAGTCGAGGTCGAATCCACCGTCGAAGTCGAATCCACCGCCGAGAACGCGGCCAGCCACCCACCCGCTCCCCTCGCCTTGGTCGCGCCTTCGGAACCGCCCCCCAAACCGTCACTGGTCCCCGATTTCTCCCTGCACTCGCGCCGCTGTTCCATTTGCTCCCATCCCGATCGCGACGCCATCGAAGGCGAGTTCATCCGCTGGCGCAGCCCCCAGAAAATCGCCAAAGACTACGACCTTCCGGACCGTACCGCCATCTACCGCCACGCCCACGCCACCGGCCTCTTTCAGGCGCGCAGAAGTCATATCGCGCGTGTCCTCGAAAGCTTCCTCGAAACCATCGATGATTGTCCTCCCTCTGACTTCGATCCTGTCACCCGGGCCGTTCGGGTCTACGCCCACCTGGATCATGAAGGCAACTGGTTCGAAGCTCCCCGAACCCTCCGCATCCTCACCGGCCCCGCGTTCCCAGCCGCAGCCGCGGTAGCTCTTCCCGACGCCGATAACATCGGACTCGCAAATGTCTGAGACCTCCCACCTCGCTTGTGCCTCCTTGCCTCCAGCACAGGACGGTTGTAGCGCCTTGCTCTTCGCGGGCCAAATCTCAATAACGGCGGCGAAGAAAAGGCCCTGGCCGCCGTGGCGGCTAATCGCAACAACACCCGATTCAAAAATCGCCGCAAGCTACTCACACGAAAGCACAAAGCAAAATCTAACCACAACAAAAACAACACATTCCCTTCACTCTATCTTCGCCACCAGTTGCGAGCCCAAATGTTATGATCGCTCGCGGAATCGAACCAAATCCGAGGAGGTTCATTGCAATTCGCTCGCATGATTTCAGCCGTTGACGCTCACGCTTGCGGCGAGCCTGGCCGCGTGATCATCGGCGGCGTGCTCGACGTGCCTGGCAAGACCATGTTCGAGAAGAAGGTGTATCTCGAAACTCACGCCGACGATCTGCGCAAACTGATGTTGCGCGAACCCCGCGGCTATCCGGCTTCAAACTGCAATCTCATTCTGCCTCCCACCCATCCCGACGCGGACGCCGGATTCGTCATCATGGAACAAGTGGAATACCCTCCCATGTCCGGGACGAATACGATCTGCGTCGTTACCGTTCTCCTCGAGACCGGCATGATCCCGATTCGCGGCCGCCTCATGAAAGTGAAACTCGATACCCCGGCCGGCCTCGTGGAAGCCGAGGCCGAGATCGACAACGGAAAGGTCGTTCGCGTCACATTCCAAAATGTGCCCTCGTTTGCAGCGCACCTCGACGCGCCAATCGAGGTGCCTCAACTTGGCACGGTTAAAGTGGATGTCGCGTACGGCGGAATGTTCTACGTGATTGCGGACGCTGAACCACTCGGATTGCACCTCACGCCCGACGAAGCACGCGACATTGTGCGAGTGGGCGAGATGATCAAGGCCGCCGCGCAGGAACAGCTGCCCGTCTCTCATCCCGAAAATCCGTCGATATCAGGAGTCACAATCGCGCAGCTTTCCGCTCCCTCCACGAATCGGGGAGTCGACCGCAGAAACACGGTGATCGTATCCACCGGCAAGCTCGATTGGAACCGCCCCTCCTCGTGGACCGGTGCTCTCGACCGCTCGCCCTGCGGCACTGGCACCTCCGCCAAAATGGCGGCGCTCCACGCCAAAGGCGCTCTTCCCTTGCGGCAGGATTTCGTGCACGAGGGGATTCTCGGAACCACTTTCACCGGGCGCCTCATCGCCGAGACGCGCGTGGGCGCCCGCGCGGCCGTAATCCCCACGATCGCCGGCCGCGCATGGATCACGGGATTCGGCCAATACGTCGTGGACGCTGACGACCCCTTTCAAACCGGGTTCACGGTCGGCGACATCTGGGGAAATTCACAGTGACAACTGACTTGGGTCGCTTCGTCCCGAAAACTTAATGATGAACGTTGTCAGATATGTTATTTTCACAGTGGGCAGACAAGAGGGCTGGCCCCGCACCCGTGCCCTCGCTCGACGATCGTGACTTCCGAACACAAATCACTGGCTACGAACCGCGCCTCCAGCGCCAACGGGATTCCTCGTACGTCTCTCACTTCAGCCGTCGCCGACCGGCTCCGCGAGATGATCATTCGCGGCGAGATTCAGGAGGGCGAGCAATTGCGCCAGGACGCGATTGCGGCGGACTTGCAGGTGAGCCGAATTCCGGTCCGCGAAGCGCTCCGCCAGTTGGAAGCTGAGGGCCTAATCAAGATTGTCGCGCATCGCGGCGCCGTGGTTTCTTCCCTTTCCTCCGAAGAGATTGAAGAGCTCTTCGAAATGCGCGCCGTGCTCGAATCCGAGGTGCTGAGGCTTTCGATTCCGCACCTCACGGAATCGGATTTCAAGCAAGCTGAAGCAATCCTGGAAACGTATGAGAAAGCTCTCTGGAAGGAAGGCGACGTCGGCTCGTGGGGGCGCCTGAATTCCCAATTCCACTCCACGCTTTATTCACGCGCGAATCGCCCTCATTTCATGTCGATCATCCGGCAGATCAACAACAACGGCGATCGCTACACCCGGCTTCAGCTCTACCTCACGCGGGCGTTCGAGCGCGCGAAGAAAGAACATCGAATGCTCTTGGAACTTTGCCGCAAGCGAGACTCCGCGGCCGCTTGCGAGCTGCTCAAGCAGCACATTCACACTGCCGGCCGCACGCTCAAAGAATCGCTCGAGCAGCGCCGCGAAGAATCACAGTCAAACACGCCAAGCCGTCAGAAATAGCGGACCATTCTTCTTTTCATTCTCTAGTTGGTTGTCGAACTTACTGATGACGAAACGCCGGCCGTCTTCAATCCAAAATCTGCTACTCCCACGCGAACCACCGTGTCCCGCCCCGGCGCGTCCTGTGGCTTCTCCGTCCACACTCCATAGACGCGCCCATTCAACGCGGTGATACCCGTGTAGTCGCCCATGAAAACGCCCTTGGCGTCGAACGCGTCGTCCGTCCATGCGTAATTCTGGAACGTACGGCCGCCATCCGTGGACCGCGCGAGCACGACAATTTGTTTCCGATTCTGGGGATCGCCGCGCCGATCGTAGAAAACCACGTACGCTGAGCCATCCGAAGGATCTACTGCGGACCACTGGAAGAACTGATCGTCGCCGTTGTGAAGCGAATCCGAATTCACGCGCACCGCCGGACTCCACGTCTTTCCGTGATCAGCCGAAGTCGAGCAAAAGACATCAATGTCACCGTTGCGATAGTCGCTCCACGTGACATAAAGCCGGCCGCCCTGGCCGCCTCCGCGCGGGTCGATGCTGATCTGCGGGAACCCGTTGGCTCGCGCGACAGCTTGCACCGAAAACGCAATGGGCGCCGTCTTGATAACGTTGCGCTCACGAGAGAACGTGCGGCCGCCGTCGCCGGACGTCGTAAGATAAATGTAATTACCATCCGCCCAGACAGTGTAAAGCGTGCTATCCGGTCCGACAGCGCCGTCGAAACCCTCCAGCGCGCCGTTGTCATCGCGCGGCAGACCAGGCGCATTGTCGATTTCGACCGGCCTCGACCAGGTTTTGCCGTCGTCCGTCGACCGTACGAACATCATTTCCGAGTCCGTCAGCGTCCAACGCGTCCAGCCGATATAGAGATTGCCGTGAAACGGTCCTTTGCTTTGATCGGCAACGATGTAGGGCTTGTCCTCCCACGGGGAAGTAGGATTCTCCGGCTGAACGATGACGGGAATATGATCGGCCTCCCACGTTTGCCCGCCATCCATGGAGCGGCGGATGTGTAGCCCATTCTTCGAGGAATCGTGCCCCCAGTAGCTGTACGTCCCCAGCCGGTTAAATGCCATGTAGCAAATGATTGCGTGCCCCTGATCGTCGTATGTGACGGAGACGTCGCCTGAAACGCGATAGTCGGGGGGCTCGATACCTTTTGCGAGTTGCCACGTTCGGCCCGCATCGGTCGAGTACGCGATGTGCGCATTGTCCTGAAACGCGGCCACCACTTGCTGCGGATTGAGCGGATTCACAGCAATTGACGGCTCCGTGAAAAAGCCAGGCTTGGGCGTCACCGTAATAACCAATCTCTGCGGCGCCGGCGGTAGACTCTGGTCCTGCGCCTGCGCACTCAACATGACCCCTGCAAGAACGACACCGACCAACGTTGTTAGCAAGAGGCTTCGGCGCGGGCGATCAAGAAAGTGCCCCGTGCTTTTCTCAGCGGCCTCTGCGCCTGGCCGCCATCTGGTTGGGCGGCCCTGCCCGCCGTCAGGTTGGCGGGCCTCTGCGGTAGTCTTTCGCTTCATTCTCGGCACCCTTTCTTCCACTTTAACGAGGACGAAACGCCGGCAGCGGTTCATCCTTCAGCTCAAAGTCAGTAGGCGGCGTCATGCCGAGCAGGTATTGCACGAAATAGTCCCAGCGCCGCCGCGCCAGGTATGTCGCGTGGACGCCGCTTTCGCCGTGATACATGTTCGGAACGATCAGCATGTCGAAACTCTTATTGGCGCTCATCAGCGCGTCGGCAAGCCGCATTGTCTCCACCGGATGCACGTTGTCGTCCACGTCGCCGTGTTCCAGCAGCAGATGCCCCTGAAGGTGGCTGGCAAGCGTCACGTTCGATTGCTCTTCGTAGTCTGAACCCACGGGATAGCCCTGATAGACTTCATTCCACCACGCCTTGTCGAGCCGCGGGTCGTGGTCGCCGGAAATCGAGATGCACACCTTGTAAAAGTCGGGAAACGTGAGAATCGCGTGAGTCGAGCCGTAGCCCCCGGCCGAGGTTCCGTAGATCCCCACGCGTGTGATGTCCATAAACGGGTATTTAGCGGCCATCTGCTTGATCACTTCCACGTGATCCGCAAAGGACCCTCCAAGATTGTGGTAGGAGAATTCGTGAAACGCGCGCGAGCGGCCTGTGGTGCCCCGCCCATCCACCATCACGACAATGAAGCCCACCTCAGCCATGGATTGGAGGCGCATCGCAGCGGCAAAGGTTTTCGGCACGAAGAATCCCTGCGGGCCTGTATAGACCTGCTCGATAATTGGATACTTCTTTGATGAATCGAAATTCGACGGTCGCCAGATCAGACCATATAGATCGGTGGCCCCGTCGCCGGCCTTGCCCTGAAACGGCTCCGGGGATTTCCATCCGGTTTTCATGAGTTCCGTAACTTCGGCCTGCTGAAGGTCGCGCACCTTCGAGGCGTCTTTGGTTCGGCGCAGAACCGACCCGCCCGGCTGATCGACGCGCGAGTAGCTATCGACGAAATACGCGTTATCAGGCGAAACGCCGGCTGCGTGATTCGCGTTGTCGGGAGTGAGAAGCTGAAGCCCAGTTCCATCGAGCCCGACGGAATAGAGATGCGTCAAGTAAGGGTCTTCGGCTTTCTCGCGACCGCACGCGAGGAAGTACACGCGGTGATTCTTGTCGTCTACGGAGACGACTTGGCGGACGACCCACTCGCCTTTCGTCAATTGCTTTTCCAGCGCCCCGGTCTTCGCGCTGTAGAGATAGAGGTGATTCCAGCCATCACGCTCCGACGACTGAATGATTTCAGAGTCGTTGTTGAGGAAGCGGAACCAGGTCTCGCCCGGGTCAACGTACTTTTCGGACTCTTCCTTGAGCAGGGTTTTCTGCTCGCCGGTTTCGGCGTCCACTTCGCGCAACTCCACTTTCTTCCATCCCCGGTCTTCCGTCTCATAGTGGAAGCGCTTGTTGTCCGGGAACCACTCGAAGGATGGACCACCCTGGAACGCGATGTCGAGCGCCGGCGTTTTCACATCGATGCGCTTCAGCGATCGCACGTCGAACACAATCGGCTCCGCCTTCGGCAGCACCTCGCCGGGTAGCGGATAAACGACATCGAATGACTTCGGCCTCAGTTGGTTTGGAGGAACGAATTGCACGCTCGTGAAATGGCCTGCGCTACGCGAGTCGATGCGATACGTGATCAGCTTCGATGAATCTGGCGACCAGAAAACAGCGGGCCGCTCCTTCACGTCCGAGGTGCCCTGCGTCACCATCGGCCGCAGCGACGGAATCGGTGTCGCATAGTCCCATCCCGGCTCGCCGTCGCGCGTCAACTGTACGATCGTGCCCGTGGTCGTGTCGCGAAGAAGCAGGTTGTGGTTCTCCACGTATGCCGCCCAGCGGCGATCCGGCGAACGCGATTCATATTGCTCGTTCGCGCCACCCTGCTCGCCTCGTTTGCACTCGTAGCTCTCCACATTGCAGGTCCACTGCGCAGTATCGATTTCGAAGCGAATCCCCTTCTCCTTGTCGGTAAAATCGAAAGTGTCGAATGGAAGCTTGCCGGCGTCATACGATTGCTTTGTGGCGTGCGACAGCGCGTCCGCGAGCCGCGCGTGATCGAACGCCGGATTACTCGTGTTCTGCTCGGCATCGACCAGAATGAATGCAGAACCCTTCGGCCCCGTGCTGCGATACCAGAAGCGGTCGGTCTTCTCGATCCAGTGCGGCGTCACATCGCCGCTGGTGAAAAGATGACGCGCGTTTCCGGGAAGGAACTTCTGCGCGCGCTGGTAATCCTCAAGCGTGCCTTGCGCTCTTGCTGGCAGAGCCGCGAAAAACAGGAATGCGATTGCGACGCAGCACTTACGAGGAATTCGCGCCATGCTCATTCACCTCTCTCCGTTATCGCACGCTGAGTAACAACGACATCTTGAAAATGCACACCGCGCAGTTCGGCGTTATCCAGAAGAAGAAAAGGGGAGAGCTAGAATGCTCTCCCCTGGGGTTGGGGTGGTGGGTGGTCGTTTGGCTGTCCTCTGTTACTGTCAGAAGTTCGGCTATGCGCTCTCAACTTTAGAACTTCAACTCCAACCGAAACTGGATTTGACGGTTTCCGTTTTGCCCCACAGTTCCCGGAGCGTACGGAGCGCTGTTCACAAGCAAGTACTGTGCGGGGTTGTTTGTGCCGCCGGAATAGCTGTCGATGAAATTGAAGTTCGGATGGTTAAACGCGTTGATGAACTCAGCGTAGATGTTGAACTGCACGCGTTCCCATATCCCAATGCTCTTGATGACCGATATGTCCGCGTCGAACAGCTTGGGCCCTCGGAGGAAAATGGATTGGCCAAGCACACCTGGTGTGGACGCCGGCTGGATCGCGCCACCCGTCCCGAACAAGTTCGCGGGAAGAATAGAGACCGGCGAGAACGCGTTCCCAGTGAAATAAACCCCAACTTGGTTCTGGAGTTGGGATCGCGTAATTCCATTCAGGGTGACACCCGAGTCATTTTCGTCCGGGACATAGTTCAGAATCCCTGCGGGAGTTCCGTTGGCGTTGGCTGGGGTGGGCCCATCCCAGTAATTGTACGTGTTCTGGCCGCTAGACAATTTGAAATTCCGCCCAACCTGCGCCGAGATAACGCTCCCAATCGTCCATCCTCCGATGACTTTGTTAACGATCCAGTTTCCCGAACTGAACATCTTCCCAGCCCCGAACGGCAAGTCATAGTAGAAGTAGGTCTTGAACACGTGCCGAAGGTCATAGGGCGAGGGCACTGCGTTGAGCTTCGGATTCCTAAGAGTGGTGTAGTCCACGAGCGCGCCGTCAGCTTGGAAGTAGTCGCCGAGGTAACGGTTCGTCATCGAATGGCTGTAGGCGTAGTTCGCCATGAAGTTCAGCCCGTGCCCGAAGGGATGCTTCAACTGAACCTGCAAGCCACTGTAATGCTCACTGCCGGGATCCGAGAGGAGTGTAAGGGCCTGTCCGCTAGAATACGGATTCAACTGGAAGAAATTGATGGGGTAGGCCAAAGGGGCGGGTGCGTTGCTATTGTAACCCTGAGTCACGCAGGGTGAGAAAGTATTCCCCACGAGATTGCAGAAGAACGTCGGGGTAGCAGGTATGGCGCCGTTCAAAGCTGTCCCGCCTGTGATGACGCCAGCCAAAGTTCCAGCCTGTCCCGTGGAAACCAGCAAGCGAAAATTCGGATCCGTGAACTGCGAAGCGCCGGGACCGCCAAAAGCCTGAGTGAGGATAGGTGTCGGATTCGCCCCTGCAAACGTCGTACCGCCGCTGGCGGCAAGATTCAACTGTGCGTTTTGAAAGTCCTGAAGGAAGGAATCGAATCCGCTGACGTTTTGGAAAATGTTTACTTCGTTTATGTCGTACGCTTCCCACATATGGACGGAGTGGTTGCCCACGTAGTTCACATCAAGAGCCCAATTGCCCGCGAATTTCCTTTCGAATCCGAATGTCCAGTTCTCGATGTACGGCGTCCGAATCTTCGGGTCGACCGTGCTGAAAAAACCGTCACGAGTGAAGGTCAAAGCCGCTTCCGGCATCGGCAATGAAAAGCTCGCCGGGACCGAGTTCAGTGGCGGCAGCGACGCACCACTTGGGTCGAAAGCGATCGATCCCGGAACGAATTGCCCCGGATTCAGTGAAACGGTTTGATTCGAGATAGACCCGGTTGCCACGTTCTCCCACGGAATCCATCCTTCGTCGTAGTGGCTCACCGCTATGCCACCGCGGATTACCAGATTGCTGCCTCCCGCTAACTTGCCCAGAAATCCGTCCGAAAAATCCGGATTCCATGCAAAGCCAAGGTTCGGCGCAGGCTGCTTGAAGTCACCATTGTAGGACTGAGGCCGGAGCTGCAATTGAGGATTGAGGTCTCCATTCAGAGTCCCCGGCTGAAACAGCGCCGTGGACGGGCCGTACAGATCCTGAATCGTAGGACTCGAAAAGTAGTTGTCGGTGTTCACAAGCGTGCCAGAGAACTGCCACCGGAAACCGTAGTTCAAGGACAGATGAGGAGTCACCTTCCATGAATCTTGGAAATAGACGCCACCAACCTGCTGCTTCTCCTTGATGCTGGTGATTCCCCCCGATTTATAAGTTTTACTAGTGGTATCCAGCGGAACGAATCCAAAAATGGAAGATACGCGGCCAGTCAGAGTCGAATACAGGGTTTGGGCGTCTACGACTGCTTCGTTGTTGTTCCCAGTCGAAAGACCGCCGGGGAAGCACCCTTGCGTGTCCATCGTACATCCCGGCACTGGAGTGGTATTGAACATGGCCGCGGCGGGATCGTTGCTCGAAATCCCGAGGTTTTCTGCAACTGGCGGTTGGGTGTTCACGTCGTGCTGGTTAGAGTAACGGTAGTGGCCGCCAAACGTGAACGTGTGATTTCCGTGCGTCCACGTCAAATTGTCCCCAGCATCCCACACGGGATTGTTCCGGGGCTCTGGAAGAATGCTGGCGTTGTCAGGAAAGGGCGGCGTGAACGCTTGAACGTTGTTGACCGCGAAGCTAGAAGCTATTGGGAGAAAATTGATACCCTGAAACGCGTTGAACGAATTGCCCGGCTGCCCCCGTTCCTGCGTGTTCAGTATCCCGAGGTTCGCCTGGTTGACCAGGTGGGAATTGATCGTCCAATCGACGCCCGTCGAGAAGGTGGAGTACGACGACTGGAAACCGAACAGTTGAACCGGATCTCCGGCGTACACCGGAGCTTTCGGATACGTCCGCCAGTAGAGATCGTAAGAAGTGTGCCAGGAAATCTTCGGCGTGATCAGATAGTCGATCCGCGCGGTTGGCCACCTCTGCTTGGTGTTCTGCGCAGCCGTGAAACTCATCGTCTCCTGCAAACTCTGCAGGTACGCGTCCGTCGTATTCGGCGTCAGAGTCCCATTCGCGGCAAGCGTGTTGATTGACGCGAGTAAGGCACTCACGTTCGCGTTCGGCATCGATGGAAACCCGGCGCCTCCAGCGACGTTGTATAGGTTCACCGTCTGTTGTTGACCGTTATCCGCGCGAGTGTATGTAAACATCCCCTGTTGAGCAGCTTGTGTCAGTACACCTTCGGTGAAAATACCCGTGCCTGGTTGGTTTTCGAACTCGAAATTTGCGAAGAAGAATAGCTTGTTCTTGAAAATGGGACCGCCGATGTTCCCACCGAAGTCATTGGTGTGCGACGGCTGTTTCCTACCCAGACTCGTCAGGCCGGCTGCCAAGTACGCATCGTTTTGGAAGCCGTTGGCGTTGAACGCACTGTTGTACGCTTCCCAGAACCCGCTGCCATGAAACTGGTTCGTTCCGCGCTTGATCGTAAACTTCAGCGTCGCGCCGCCCTCAGCGCCGGCGTCGGCCGTCAGGTCGCTGGTCGACACTGTGACCTCATCGATTGCCCCCAGGCGCAGCGCAGCCGCTTCGAAGAAACCTGTCGTCGACGTCCGGAACCGCTGAAAGTTGTTGTTGGTCCCGTCCACGCTGATGTTGATCGCGCCATTCGGCATGGAATTGAACGTCGTAAAACGGAGGTCGCCGCCCACCTGTGCCCCGGAAACGAGCTGGGCAAAAGGCAGCACATCGCGCCCACCGAGGGGAAGATCCTGAATCGAATCGGTGCTGACTGTGGTGGCAAGCGTATTCGTGCTCGTCTCGAGAACCTCGCTCGCAGCCGACACCTCCACTGTCTGTGCCGACGTGCCCACCTTGACGCCCACGCTCAGGTCAGTCGTCCGCCCCGTATAGACCACCACTTCGTCATACACAGCCGGGGTGAACCCCTTCGCGTTCACGTTCAGCTTGTATGTGCCCGGCGGCACGTTGGGAAACACATACGCGCCTGACGCGTTCGACGTCACCGTCAAGCTGAATCCAGTTGCCGCCTGACTCAGCGTCAGGCTCGCGTCCGGCACCGTCGCACCGGATGGGTCGGTCACTGTCCCCGAGAGTTGACCTTCAACCCGGCCTTGCCCCATCGCAACGCCCGGAACGACAAACAAACTAGCGACCAGCAGGAACGCGAATAACTGACCCAGCCTGTGTGCCATCTAATCCTCCAACGGGTCTCGGTGTCCGCTTGCCTGCCCGCGGCGACGAGCCAAACCCTGCCCGTGAAATGTCCGCCCCCTAGGTTCTGTGGCGAACAGCTGATCGTTGAGAGCCTGAAGCCAAACCTATCCGCAGCCAAGAGTCACCGCGAACCGGTGACTCTGCTGCGGCACTCCAAGCCCCGAATTGTTGTTCCCCCGTCCTCTTGCCATCGTTGCTGCCGGAAGCTCCGTCTCGCGCCCTACTCCTAGAACACCACTTCCAACCGGAACTGAATCTGTCGATTCCCGCCCTGGTTCACGGTTAGCGGCGAATAAGGCGCCGAATTCACAAACAAGTACTGCGCGGGGTTGTTCGTCCCGAACGAATAGCTGTCGGTGTAGTTGAAATTGGGATGGTTGAATAGGTTGACGAATTCGGCATGGATTCTCAACCCCACTTGTTCCCAGATCGGGACCAGCTTCGTCACAGAGAAGTTTTCGTTGACGAACCTCGGTCCGTGCAGGAATATCGGCGGCGCAATCACTCCCGGCGTCGATTCTGGCTGCACTGCCCCGCCCGGTCCGAATAGACTCGTGGGCAATCCGAGCGCCTGGATACTCGGGTTAGGAATACTCACTCCAGCGTCTGTAATCGTCGGTGCTGGATGTGTTCCCACTTGGCTTTGCAACTGGGACACTGTGACACCATTAAGTACGACTCCCGAATCCGTGGGATTGGGTGGAAAACCAAACGTAGGGGAGTTGAAACTGTCGAACCAATTGTACGTATCCTGACCGCCTGCGAGCTTGAAGTTTCGCCCGATCTGCCAATTGAAGATGCTACCAATCGTCCAACCACCGATCACTCGGTTGACCATCCAATTCCCCGAGCTGAACATCTTTCCCGGGCCAAAGGGAAGGTCATAAGTAAGAAATGCGTTGAACGTGTGACGGAGATCGTACGGCGATGGCACGCGATTGAGGTGCGGGTCACGCAGCGTGTAGAAGTCTACGACTGCGGAATCGCCCGAGTAATAGTCGCCCAGATAGCGATTTGTGAAAGCGTGGCTGTAAGCATAGTCAGCCATGAAGTTCAAACCGTGGCCGACTGGGTGCTTCATATTGATGTGGAGGCCGTTGTATGTTTCGCTCCCGGGATCGGAGAGGTACGACAGCGGATTTCCCGTCGCATACGGGTTCACCTGGAAGAAGTTGATCGGGTAAGCCAGCGGAGCTGGCGCCCCCGTGCTGTAGCCTTGGTTTACGCAAGGCGCGAACGTGTTTCCGACCAAGTTACAGAAGTAGGAGTAGTTCTGCGTGACAGCGCCCGCTAGCGCCCCTGCCTGCCCACTCTGGACGTCGAACAAAAATCCCGAGTTTAACCACGGTGTTTTGGGACCAACCGCCGTACCGAACGCTTGAGTCAAGATCGGCGTTGGAGCTTCTCCCGTCACCGCCGCGTCATACGCGAAGGAACCCGAATACGGATTACTCCCTGGCAGGGCGCTGTTCAGACCAAAATTCGTCTGGGCTTGTTTGAAGTCCTGCAAGAACGAATTAAATCCGCTGGCGTTTTGGAAGATGTTCACTTCGTTCAAGTCATAGGTGTCCCACATGTGGACTGCGTGATTGCCCACATAATTCACTTCCAGTACCCAGTTGCCGGGAAGCTGTCTCTCAATCCCGAACGACCAGTTCTGAATGTAAGGCGTGTGGATGTGTGGGTTCACGGTGCTGAACGATCCCAGTCCTGTGAAAGTGAATTCAGATTCTGGCAGCGGTGTTGTGAACGTGCCTCCGGTATTCGGGAAGGAGTTGATCGTGTTGGGGGCAGGGTTTGCAGGATCGAATGAGAGGGAACCTGGTGCGAAAAGGCCCGGACCCGATCCTTGGTTATAGAAGTAATTGTCGTTCGCGAGGCCGCCAGCGGCTACGTTCTCCCACGGAATCGTGCCCTCATCGTAGTAGTTGATAGCGTATCCACCGCGGATCACAGTCTTGCTGCCGCCGAAAAGTTTGCCTAGAATTCCATCTGCATAATCTGGGTTCCAGGCAAACCCGAGGCGGGGCGCCGGCTGCTTATAGTTCCCGGCGTACGGTTGCGCACGCAGAGTGATTTGAGGATTAGGATCTCCAGTTAGCTGGCCCGGCTGAAACAGAGCCGACGACGGACCCAGCAAATCCGTCAAGGTGGGACCTGTGAAATAGTGGTTCGTGTTGGTGAGTGGCCCCGTAAACTGAAACCGCAATCCCGCGTTAATTGCTAGGTGAGGCGTGATTTTCCACGCATCCTGTACATAGAAGCCGCCCTCTTTGAATTCCTCCTCCAGCTTGGTGATTCCACCGGACTGGTAGGTGTACGGCGACTTCAGAGTGTTGAGCGGCAGGTTGCCTGAGATTGAAGAAACACGGCCCGTCAGAAGCGCATACAAAGCCTGTGCGTCAGCGAATGCTTCGTTGTTGTTCGCGGTACCCAGCCCGCCCGGAAAGCATCCCTGCGTATCGGCGGTGCAAGGACCACCTCCCGGAGCGACGTTGTTTGTGTTAAACATAGCTTGGGCAGGGTCGAGGCCTGTGATTCCCAAGTTTTGGGCGATCGGCGGTTGGGTCCCCGTGTCGAATGCGCTCGAATACCGGAATTCGCCTCCGAACGTGAAGGTGTGCTTCCCGTGCGTCCAGGTGAGGTTATCATTGACGTTCCGCACGGGGGAATTGCGAGGCTCGGGAAGGACGCTCCCCGAATCAGGCACTGGAGCATTGAAGAAGCCGGACCCGGACTGGTAGGATATGCCAGTACCCGGCCCGCCTAAGCCCGGAGCAACCGGAAGATACGTAATCCCCTTAAAGGCATCGAAGCTGTTACCGGCTTGAAATTCCTCCTGCTCGTTCAAAACGCCGATGTTGACCTGATTGACCAAGTGAGAGTTTATGGTCCAATCGAGACCGGATGCGAACGTCGAGTAGGTCGACTGGAATGCGCTCTCCAGAACAGGGTCCGTCGGGTAAATAGGACTCCCCGGGTAGTTCCGCCAGTACATATTGTAGGAGGTGTGCCAAAGGATGGTCGGCTTGATCTGATAATCGATCCGCAGCGTCGGCCACACCTGTTTGGATGTGTTGGTGTATGTAAAATTCACCACGTTCATTATCGCGGCCACCTGAGGGTCTGTGTTGAGCGGCTGCAAAGTTCCCTTGCCCGCGTATCCATTAATCGTGGTGAAGAGACTCGCGATGTTGGAATTCCCAGCCGCCGGAAAACCATCCTTCGCCGCGATATTGTATAGGCTTACCGTGTGCACCGCATTGTCAGCGCCGGTGTATGTGAACATGCCGCTCTGCGCTGCTGCGTTCGGAATGCCTGTCTGCGCGAGGTTTGTTCCCGGCACCACTTCCCGTTCGTAATTGAAAAAGAAAAACAGCTTGTTCTTGAGGATTGGCCCACCAACGCTTCCGCCAAAATCGTTGATGTGGTACGGCTGCTTCCTTCCCGCCGCGAGGTAGGATGTGGCGGTGCCGGGATCAGGATCACTGGTGGTCTTCAGAAGCCCGTTGCATTCGCCGTGCGGAAAGGCTGCCGTATTCGTGAACCCACTCGGACAAAGCTGATTGGCGTCGTACAAGTACGTGTCATTTCCGAAGCTGTTCGCGTTGAGGGCGCTGTTGTAATGCTGTAAAAATCCGTTCCCATGGAAACTGTTCGTTCCGTGCTTCATCGTCACGTTGATGGTCACCGCGCCTTCGGCAGCGGCATCGGCGCTAAGTTGATCGGTGGAGACTGTCATCTCATCAACGGCGCCAATTCGAAGACCAGCACCCGTATAGAAACCTGTCGTGGATGTGCGGAAACGCGAGAAGTTGTCGTTCGTTCCGTCGACGCTGATGTTGATCGCGCCATTCGGCATCGCGTCATACGTCGTGAAGCGCAGATCGCCGCCCACCTGAGCGCCCGGCATCAGTTGCGCGAATGGCAGCGCATCTCGTCCGGCAAGTGGAAGGTTCTGGATCGAGTCGCCGGTAACGGTCGTAGCGAGCGTGTTGGACGATGTCTCGAGCACCTCAGCGGCGGCTGAAACTTCCACGGTTTCGACGGAAGTGCCGACCTTGACCGACACTTTCAGGTCCGTCGAGCGCCCCGCGTACACCACAACGCTGTTATAAACTGCCGGCGCGAAGCCTTTGGCGTCGGCGTTTAACGTGTACGTGCCGGGCTGGAGAGCAGCGAAGACGTAGTCGCCCGAGTCATTGGAAGTCACGGTCTTACTGAAGCCCGTAGTGGGCTGACTCAACGTAAGGCTTGCGCCTGGAACGCCGGCGCCCGAGGGATCGACGATGGTTCCCGTGAGTTGGCCTTCCGTACGCGCTTGGCCCATGGCAAGACCTGGAGACAGGAACGAGCAAGCAGCCAGCAGGAAGGAAAATAGCTTACAGAGTCTGTGTGCCATCTCATCCTCCAAAAAACAGTGCCGCGCGCAAGCTTCTCTGGGTGAATTTCGTTGAGGACGAGGAATCGCCTTCCCCAAGGCCAACTGTCACCACGAGAGTGGCGACCCGCCGCTGCAAACCCCTCAGCCCTCAGGCTGTGACGGACCGTATACAACATACGATATACGGTGTCAAGGCCTCTTTCATCCTTTATTCAAATCCATCCGATTTGCTGCAGCCTTGCTCCCCCTCGGCGACCCGGCAGGATTTGCCCCGGCATTCTGGTGGAATTTCGCGACATTTTCTGAACCGTTAAGCCCAGCGTAATGGGAAGGGACTGACTGATTCTGCCCCAGAATTGAGTCGAGGTAAGGACGGTACGTGGAGGGTGTTCAGTCTAGCCGGAGACGCCGATGATTCCGCCGTCTCCGGCCCGAAATATTGCGGTTGGATTAGTCAGGCGCTACCTCGCCGGCGTCGCCGCCGGCTGGCTGCACAGCGACGGCCGGAGTGATTCCGTGCTCTGCGAGCGAGCGATTGAACGCCGGTAGCTCTTTCTCAAACAGGTTGGCGTAATCTGACTTGGCGGATGTGAGGTCCTTCTCAATCATATCGAGCAACGTCAAAGCCGAATCCGTTGGAGCAAAATCGGCTCCCCCGGCAACGTCTCCCCCGCCAGTGCCGACCTCGGCATTCAGCCAGATCAGGTTCAGGTATACGCGGTACGGCTCGACGTAATACTTGTCGTCGCTGTTGACTTCCGACGGTGACACGAGCTTGAACTCCACGTCTTGAAGTTTCTTGCCCATATCCTGGACCGACTTCAGAAGGTCCGCGTTAGCTTTCTTCTTCTCGTCGGATTGTTTGTCGGCGGATGGATCCGCTTGAGACTTCAGCATCTGCTCGATGTCATTCAGTTGCCTCCGCGTCCATTCGATCCGGTTCACCATGTCGGAGGCCGCGGTGATATCGTCGCGGATTCGAGTTTGAGTTTTCAGCGTCGCCTCGATATCGGCGTCCGATGCAGGCGTGCCCGGATCCTTCACCAGGGTGAGCGGTTGCGTGAAGGTTTGGCCGTCTGCGGTGAGCCGCACCGTATACTTCCCGGGCGCGGCCACCGGACCCACCTGCGCCCCCTCGATTCCCCAGTGAGTGATTGGCCGCGACTCGGCTCCGCGGAACCGCCTCTCCTCCCAAATGTGCGGGTTGTCCGCGGACGCCGTGCGAAGAGCGATCAATCGAGGCGGATCGTAGTGCATGTCCCATTCTGCCCGGTTCCAGCCTTCCTTTGCCGGCCCGCTTAGCTTGCGAATCACCGTGCCCTGCTGGTCGAGGATTTCAATCTGGATTTTCTTGTCCTTCGGCACCGCTTTCAGCGAATACGTAATGGGTGCTCCGCCAAAGCGGGTGAATCGGTAGCTCGAACGCGGCTCGAACAACCGGACCGCTGCATCGGAGTTGCTCGTCGCCATCTGCTCCAGCGGTGAGATGTCGTCCAGGATATAGATTCCGCGGCCATAGGTGGAGACAACCAGATCGTGGAACTGCTTTTGCACTACGGCCCACGAAACCACCGTATGAGGCAGGCCAGCGTCAAACGCCGTCCAGTGGCCGCCGTCGTCGAGAGAGTAGTAAAGGCCGTTCCCCGTGCCCGCAAAGAGCAGGCCCTTGCAGTTCGGGTCTTCCGCGATGATGCGCACGTACGCGAGTGGATGCTTGGGCAGCCCGCCGCCGATTTGCTTCCACGTTGCGCCGGAGTCCGTGGTCTTGTAGATGTACGGATCGCGGTTGTCCATCAAGTGCAAATCGACGCTCACATACGCTGTCCCGGCGTCGAAATGCGAAGGCTCGATGCTGGTCACCGTGCCCCAGGCGGGCAATCCCGGCATATTCTTCGTCACGTTCGTCCAGTGGTCGCCGCCATCTTTCGTGTTCCACACTTGCCCGTCGTTCGTGCCCGCCCAGATAAGGCCCTTTTGAATCTGCGACGGCGCAATCGCGAAAACCACTTCTCCGTAAAACTGCCCCAGGTTGTCGCCCACCAATCCGCCTGAAGAAATGATGCGAGTTGGATCATTTGTCGAGAGATCGGGACTGATCACGCTCCAGTTCTGCCCTTCGTTCGACGTTTTGAAGATTACCTGGCAGCCGTAGTAGACAGTGTTGTGATCGAACGGATCGATGGCCATCGGCGGCGTCCAGTGGCAGCGATATTTCGTTTTGTCAGGCGGTGAATCGATAGTGTGAAGCCAGGGGCTAATGGAACGCGCGTGCTTGGTTTTCGCGTCCCATCGCGTCACTTCGTCGCCGTAACACGTGGCCCAAACGATATCCGGATTCGTCACGTCGGGCAGCGTGAACCCCGACTCGCAGCCGCCCATCGCGTGGTCCCACCCAACTTCCGCGAACCGCCCGAATCCGAATCCGCCGAACGAAGTGCTCGGCCCGCGCATGTTTCCGTCGTCTTGCATGTTCGAGTAAAAGTAGTACGGCACCTGATTGTCCACAGCGACGTGATACATCTGGCCAATCGGCAACGAAACGCGATTGAATCCGCGCCCGTGAACCGTGCTGATGTTCAGTCCGCCATCGTCCGTCACAACAATCCGGTCCGGGTTGAGCGGGTCAACCCAAATATCGTGATTGTCCCCTCCCCACGGCACTGAACGGAACGTCTCGCCTGCATCCAGCGATTCATGGAAGTCGCTGTTCGAGATGTAGACTTCATTGTCGTTGCCCGACGAGACCGCGATGCGAATGTAGTAGCCGGCGCGTCCGATCAGGGCACGAGCGTAGTTCACCACAGACCAGTTCTCGCCGCCATCGTCGGAGCGCCACAGCGAGCCTTGATCCTTCGTTTGAATCAGCGCGAACACGCGACTCGAGTTCGTCGGCGCGATCGCCACATCAATCTTGCCCACCGGCGGCTTCGGCATGCCGTGCCCTTCGACGCGCGTCCATTTCGTGCCGCCGTCATGTGTGACGTAGACGCCGCTGCCGGGACCGCCGCTCAGCTCGGCATATGTGTGCATTTCTGCCTGCCACATGCCCGCAACCAGAGTGCGCGGATTGTGCGCGTCCATCGTGAGGCCCGAGCATCCCGTGTTTTCGTCGGCGAAGAGGACGCGATCCCAGTGCTGCCCGCCGTCAGTGGTGCGGTAGACTCCGCGCTCCTGCTGCGGCCCGGTCAACCGCCCCAGGGCGCATACGAAAACGATGTCGGGGTTCGTTGGGTTCACGATGATCCGGCCGATCCGCCCCGTTTCGTCCAGGCCAGAGTGAGTCCAGGTTCTCCCTGCGTCGGCAGACTTGTAAATCCCGTTTCCCATCACGTCGCTATCGCGGATCGCCCATGCTTCGCCGGTGCCGGCCCAAACCACGCTCGGATCGGACGCCGCGACGGCTAACGCTCCAATCGCCTGTACGGGCTCCTTGTCGAAAACAGGGAACCAGCGATTTCCACCATCAGTCGTCTTCCAGACTCCCCCGGAAGCAGCGCCCGCGTAGTACGTCGTCGGATCACCTGGTATACCGGCGATGGCCGCAACCCGGTTCCCTACGCTCGGACCGACAAACCGAAATCGGAAAGTATCCTCATTTTGCGGCTGAAGTCGACGCTGCGCGAACCCCGGTGCAGCAAAAACACAAACCGCCAGCAATAAGGTGAAGAGATTCGAGAACTGCCGAAGCGTGAGACGCATGCTCGCCCCCTAATACCGAAAATTGCGGAACTTGGTAAAACCGCGCGAACTATATTCCAACGTATAAAATATGCAAGCCGTTTTCCCGCAGCACTCCCCCAATTGGGCCCGGCTAATTATTGACTCTTGATTCGAACCAGAACCACACCGTGACTCGGTACAAATGCGCTGAATTTTTCGTGGAAGCTGCCGAGGTCCTTGTGCAGCCAGAGGTCGCGAACGGTGCCGGGGGCGGTGATGCCGATTTGTGCGGCGGCGACCGAAATTTCTTCCGCCGTCCGCTGGCGATTAAACAGGCCGACCACCTTGCTGCCGTCGGCCATCGGCTTCATCCAGACCTCGAAGGGGCCCTCCTGGGCGACACGGTAGCCCTGCTTGCCGGCGGGGTCCTGGTCGACCGCGAGCACCTCGCGATTGGTCAGCAGTTCGACCGTGTACGGCGTCATGCGGCTGAGGTCGTTCCCTGCCATCAGCGGCGCGGCTAGAATCGACCACAGGCTCATGTGCGTGCGGTATTCGTCTTCGTTCATCCCGCCGTTGCCCACTTCGAGCATGTCCGGATCGTTCCAGTGGCCGGGACCCGCAAACTTCTCGAGGCCATTCTGGTTGAAGCCGATTTCGGCCATGGAATTATAACGGTCGCTGATGTCGCCCGTCGTGCGCCAGAGATTGCCGCCCACCGACGGTCCCCATTCCCACACTTTGTTCCAGCCGTACTCGCAAAGACTCAGGACGATGGGCCGCCCGGTCTTGAGCAGCGCGTCGTGCATTTTCGTGTACGCGGCGATCATTTCGTCGCGAGTTCCCGTCGGCCGGCACCAGTCATACTTCAAGTAATCGATTCCCCACTTCGCATAGCTCTGCGCGTCCTGATCTTCGTGATCGAGGCTGCCTTCGTAGCCGGCGCACGTCTTCGCCGCCGGAGAGGAGTAGATGCCGATCTTGAGTCCTTTGCTGTGGACGTAGTCGGCGAGCGCCTTCATGTCTGGGAATTTCTCGTTGGTCTGGATGAAGCCTTTGTCGTCGCGCTTCGCTTCCCACGTGTCGTCGATATTGACGTAGACGTAGCCGGCGTCCTTCATGCCGCTCGAGACCATCGCATCGGCCGCGGAGCGGACCGCCTTGTCATCCACACGACTTGCGAAGTGGTTCCAACTGTTCCAACCCATCGGAGGCGTAGGCGCCAGACTGTTGGCCTGCGCATGCGCCACAGCGGCGAGCAAAAGCAGCGCGAATGACGTAGACACGAACGCTCGGATAAGTCGATTCATCGTGGTTTCGTCTCCGGTTTCGTGCCAAAAGCTACCACAGTTCATGGCTCGTGGCGCAAAACCAGGCAAAAAAATCGCCGGGCGCCATCGGCTGGCTCCCGGCGAGGGTTAAACGTTTCGGTTCGGGCGAACCTAGAATTCGAAGTTCATTCGCAGTTCGATCGCCCTCGGGCCGTTTGCTGGTCCAGCCGTCCCGAAGCCGTTGCCCGTGATGTTCGCTCCAGGAGTTAGACCAAAGTTCGGGTGGTTGAACACGTTGAGAAATTCACCCTGGAACGAGAATCGGAGGTTCTCGTGGATCGGTATGGCCTTGGTGATTGCGAGGTCCTCATTGAAATACCGCGGTCCGTGAAGGTACCCCACCGTCCCAATTGTCCCAGGAGTTATGTTGGGCGTAATGTAGGTCGGATTCGCCCCACCGCCGGTGCCGTTGTTCGCCAAGTATTTCGGATTGATTAGGTCCACGAACGGCTGACCGGCAACGTGGTATACACTGACCGAACTTTGCAGTTGCGAGAGGCTTACACCGTTCAGCACGATGCCCGGATCGGCGAAGTCGTTGTAGGTCGAACTGAATACGCCATTCAAATAATTGGCGCTGGTCAACTGGAAGGGCTCACCAGACTGCAGCGAAACGATCGTTCCGAGCGACCATCCACCCACGATCTTGTCGACAACGCCGCTCTGATTCAGGAACTGCTTCCCCACTCCGAACGGCAGATCGTAGGTGCCATTGGCGTGAAGTGAATTCCGGATGTCGAACGGAAGGGGACCATAGCTCTGCCTCAGGTTGCGGAGGCTGAATTGGTTGAAAACGCCCGTCCAGCTATTCTGGGTGTTGATGCCGAGCGTGTGGCTCCAGGTGTAGTTCACATCGAACTGCATGCCGTGCCATTGCTTCTGGCGGAAATCAACTTGCAAGCCGTTGTAATTCGAATAACCCGCCTGCGTGGTGAAACCCACATCTTGCCCAGACTCAAGCGGGTTCATTTGGAAGAAGTTGATCGGATATGGTCCGCCCGCACCCGTATAGCCAACGAGGGGGTTCGCGCACGGAGCAAAACCCGGAGTCACGAGATTGCACAAGTAGGTCGGATTTCCCCCGGGTCCGCCGGCCAGTGCAGTCGCCGCCGCTCCGGCAGATCCGTTTTGCAGCCATGTAGTGAACAAGGAACTTCCATAGCCGTTCGCATTCGTGGCTCCTGCAAAGCCTCCGACGAAGGCCGCGTCAAAGATCGGCGTGGACTGGATGCCGCTAAAGCCTGTCTGGTCGGAGAACGAAGCGTTGGCCCCCGTCATGCCGTTGGCCGCGTTGATTGCAAGGTTACTTTGTGCGGTCTTGAATTGGGTCAAGAAGCCGTTTTCGAATATGTTCGTTTCACTGGTGAACAGATTCAGCCACTGATGAACGCTGCGGCTGCCAATGTAGCGAATTTCGATGGCGTTGTTCCGGCCGATGGGCCGCTGGATGCTCAGGTTCCACGATTGGGTGTAGGGCTGCTTGATGTTTGGATTGATCGCACCCAACGCGATGCCCGGATTGTAAATCTGCTGGAACGGTTGAATGAACGTCAAACCCGACTCAGGGAACGTTGTCGTGTAATTCGGCGTCACGTTGCTGTAGGCCGGGAACGTCATCGGTTGCTGGAACCCTCCGTTGAGAGGGAGCGAGCCGGGCTTAAACTCCCCGGGCGCGTTCGCGTTGATATTGTCGAGAAGCTGATTGTTCTGATAGAAGAAGGCACCGTAGTCGGTCGCCGAATCCCAGAAGAACTGGTAAGGCTCCGTGTAGTTGCGGAATGAGAAGCCTGCACGCACGACGGTCTGGCCTTGGGCCGTCAACTTGCCCAGGAGCCCATCCGTATACGCCGGCGTCCAAGCGACGCCAACCTGTGGTTGCGGGCTCTTATTCCACGGCTTGTACTGATGACCGGTGGCCATCAAGAGTGGGTTCTGGTTTCCGGTCAGAGTGCCAGGTTTGAACTCATTGCCCGCCCCCGATGGTCCCCACACGCCGTCGAGACCGGCGCTCTCATAGGCATTCTTTAGATCATGGTCGTCACCGGTAAAATCCCAGCGGAGACCATAGTTAAAGGTCAGGTTGGTCTTGATGCGCCAGGAGTCCTGGAAGAACAACCCCCAGGCCTTTTGCAACTCATCAAGGACGAACGGCGCCGTGCTGTTCTCGTATTGTTTCGTCGCTGGATTTAGAGCGAAGGCAATTCGGTCGGCGGCACCGTTCGAAGCGCCCACATCACCGGCCAGGACGGCATAGAGCTGCTCTCCCTCAGCGGCCTGAGTGGCGGTTGCGCCCGCAGCCGTAAGGGCGTTTGCGACTGGATTAAATGCTGGGTCGCCAGGGACAAGGCCCAGGTTAAGGAAATTAACACCGGCTGGCGGGTTCCAGTAGTGATCTTGCTCGCGATACCACGACCCACCGTAGGTGAACGTGTGGGCGCCGTGCTGCCAAGTCATGTTGTCCGAGAAATTGAAAAGCGGATAGTAAGTGGTGACCGTGCCCGCCTGTGCGCCCTGGTCGCCGTCACCGGACATAAACCCATAGGGGAGGTTCCATTGAACGTCCACGTCCCCAACAACCGGAGGCTTGACGCCTAGAACATACCCGTACCAGTTGTAGAGGAAGCCTCCACGGAACTGGTTCACGAGCGTGGGCTTGATCGTCCAATCCAAGCCAATCGCCGTGGTGTAGACGTTGGAACCGTTGTTGCCTTCCGTATTCTTGAAAGCGGAGCCAGGGAAAAACGGAGCCACGGCACCAGGCTGATTGAACTTCGTTTCGTTCCACGCGAAGTTCCACCTGAAGTTCTGGGACATGTTGTAGTCCACGCGAATCGCCGGGAAATAGTACGTGATTGGGCTTTGGACAAGGAAATTCAGGTTTAGGACGTTAGGATCACCCGCGATCGTCGTCGTCGTCCCACCCGAGACCGCGCCGTTGACGGCGCTGATCTCCGCGGCAGTGCGGGCATTTATCGCATTGATAGCACCAGGAGTCGTCGCCACTACGCTGCCCGGCCCGATGAGTTGTACAGGACCAGACATGCCAGGGGCGAAGAAGGAGCCGCCCTGAGCCGCCGTAGTGAGAACCTGGTTCGTTGCCGTATACGAACTGGGCTGCTTCAACTCGGCATAGCTGCCGTAAAAGAAAAGCTTGTTCTTTAAAATCGGGCCGCCGACACTACCGCCGAAGTCGTTCAGCCGTAGGTGATTCCTCGGCAAGCCCGCCGCGTTGTTACCCCAGCTATTCGCGTTGAGCTTGTTGTTTTGCAGATTGTCGAAAGCGCGACCGTGGAAAGAGTTGGAACCGCGGCGGGTGACGAAATTGACCTGCATGTCCGTCGCGCCGAAGCCTGTGCCCAAGTCGAGCTGATCTGTCTGGACCGTCATTTCCTGCATGTCTTCGAGACGAGCCTGGAGCTGCGGCGCCTGGTTGCCGCTGAACTTCATACGGCTGGTGCTGGAGATAACGCCGTCTATGTTGTTACCCTGCGCGATTACCGGCAATCCATTCCACGTGCCAGAGCCTTGAACTCCGCTGTATCCGGGCGTCAGGAACGCTAGCTGACTAACGTCGCGTCCGTTGATAGGCAGGTCCTCGAGTTGCTTAATATCGATCGTCGAGGAGATCGCGTTCGAGCTGGTTTCGACGAGTGGCGTTTCGCTCTCGTGTACTTCCACGGTTTGGGTGGCCACTCCGACCTTTAGAGTCGCGCTGAGGTCTGTGACCTGCGTCGCATGAACCGAGACCGAGTCGAAAGCTTGCGAGTCGAAGCCGGCCTTCGAAACCGTCAGCTTGTAAGTTCCAAGCGACAGGTTAAGGAAGCTGTACGTGCCATTGGCCTGCGTCGTGCCTCGGCGCACGTCGTTCGTGGAGAGGTCCTGGAGCGTCAGTTGAGCGTCGGGGACCGTGCGGCCATCCGGATCCAAAACCGTGATCGAGATGGTTCCCGTCGAACTGCTCTGCCCCCAAGCGGCCGGGACATGCAGTCCGGAGAGAATAAACAAGCAAACCAGCAGGCCCGCCACGGCGGACGGGCTCCACAACAAACCGCGAACGGCACTTCGCGACATGTCTCCTCCTCTTTTCAGACTCATGAACTTGATAGACGCAAAATTGATTCCCGCGTTGGCAATCCCCCAGGACTTTTTTTTGCTCAGGGTTTGCAAGTACAAACCCTGAAACCCGTTATCGGCACGAAACTCGCTGGGTGTATAGCTGCGCATCCTTTTAACCCCTCCGTGAAGTGCGGTCCGGAGTCACGAAGCCCATCGGCTTCCTCCGGCCTGAATCATCGCCCCGTTTGGTGGATGAAACTTTGGTCCGCGCGTAGACTCGGCAGATACTTCTGGGAAACCAACGACTTTTCTCTGAGCGGCTAGATGAACCCTGAGGGCGGAAGGAGAGAACGCGCTGCGCGGAGAAAGCGCGAAGACAACCGCGCTCGGTCCCGGCTGGCAAGGCCGGAATGCGCTCATCGTTCTTGGAAGTAAACGTTTTCTCATCCCCATCACCCGTAGGGGCCACGCCAAACAGAAAGGATGCACATTTTGTATAATGTATGTCGTGCGCGTGTCAAGCCTATTTTCCCCTTCCCTTTGTCAAGAGGTGTCGGACTTACGGTTCCAAATAAGAAAACCATTGTGTCAACCCAGTCCCGGCGCTGCTCAGGCACTCGTCCAAAAACTGCGGTCGGCTCCAGTTTCCGGAGAAATTCTTGCCGCTGATGTTTACCAATGCGATCGACGACAAGCCGTTTCCTACCAACGGCGATGGAAAGTAGCGACGTGATTGGCTGCATGTCGAGGACAACTGTCGCGGAATCGCCGTCGTCCTTGAACGCAGCACAGCCCAGATCTGGCCGAAGCGTCTCGCCAAACAAGCGAACTCCGTGGGAGTCGTTTCTCTTATCCCTCGCCTCGCGCGGGCCAGATGGGCGTTTCGGCACGGAGATGGACTTGGCGATGGCAGGCACTGCAAAGAGTGATGAGATTTTCTTCCACGTCGCTTCCCAGTCGGCTTCGCGGCTGAATATGATGAACCTGGAGATCTTTCGACGTTCCGCATCCTTGGCATCGCCAGCCATCGCGTTCGAGCACCCGCTGGCAAAGCATGCGATAGGAATCCGGGTCCAATCGAAGTCTGGGCTGTCTTGAGGCCGGTGAATTCATGACGCCTTCGGGATCCGCCGCAAGAACTCCTGTTTCAGTGAATTCGGGAGCAGGAGGTACATTCGATTGAGCGCCAAGAGAAGGGAGTCGGAGCGGCCGGAGGCGTCCATGTTGGCGCCGGCCAGAAAATCCGCGCAGATCATCTCGAGACAATAGCCCCGCGCCTTTTGACCACCCAACATCAACGAGGCGGTCTCCAGGGCCTCCTCAAGGACCGCCAGCTGGCTCTTGTACACCTTGAAATAAAGCATGTCCCAAGGCTCGGTCTCCTTGCCCGTCAGAAGTCTTTCCACCTCCCGTTTGAACTCCTCCCGAGGCATGACCCTCGCCTTGTGCAACCAGGGTGCACAATCGAAGCTCTGACCCTTCGCACGCGCCACTTTGACCAGTTCCCTGGCCTTGGTCCATCCCACCTCTCTCAGGTCGCGATGCACCTGTCGCGGCAGCTGCTCATGGATCGCCATCAGGTAATAGGCCTTGCGCCGGGACTCCGGAAACTTCCGTTCCAGAAACTCATCAAAGGATTTCAGGTTGTCAACGCGCCAGTACTGCCCGGCCCGCACTTCACACAGGTAACGGCCGAGATCAATGAAGCGCGTATCGCGCTCCCGATCCGCCATCCGTTCGACCGACAAAATCTCATCGATCTTTCCCAAGACGAACAGGGCGCGACGCTCGTTCAGTTTCGGTGCCACCAGTGGCTGTCCGTTAATCCTCAAGCTGGTCAAGCCAATCAAGGTCGCTGGCTCCCGGTCGACGAGTGAGCTTCGCATCGACCAGTTCCGGGTTCCCGAGGCAGAGTCCCAGGTGCGAACAGCTCGTGCAGCCATTCATTGGAAAGCGAATGCCGCTATGCCTCAGGAACTGACCCGATTCGATTTGGCCGACCGTTGCTTCTATCAACTCACCGAATTCCTTGTGCTGGCCTTCACTGATCGAAGCCTTCAGGTATTGGATCTCCGGATTGTGTTTCCGCACGAACACAACCAGGGCTACTTCGCGAATTCCGCTCATCCAGGAGTAGCAGACGAGTTGCGGATCGAGTGACAGCAGGCCTTCGGGCTCTTCCGGATAGCGGCTCGTGGTCGTTTTCCAGTCGATCAGAAAACGTTGACCGTCGATCTCCCCAACGGCGTCTATATAGGCCACGAATTCGCTGCCGTTTCCGAGCGACCGAAGCATCTTTAGCTGGAGATTCTCCTCGGGACGGTGAATCCGGATGCGATCGTCTTGTGCCACTTTGTGAAGCAGGTGGGTCCCTTGATGAACGAGCTTGTCCCAAGAGTCGCCTTTGCCGTAATCGAGAGGCACATCGCGGTAAGCTTCCCATTCCTTGAACAGAACTGCAGAGCTGTCCTCCCGGCGGAAGTAAGCCGCCAAAGCCTTTTCAAAGCAGCGGCCAAAGATCATGGCAGCCCGGACGTCCTTTTCCTTCCAACCATCGAGATAACGGTGCCGATAGCTGCGAGGGCAGCGCAGATATTGGCTGATCTGGGTGTAGCTATAGATCATGGGCGTTCTCCTGCCTGTCACCATTCCCGATTGCGGAGACGGTAAGCTCTTCCCATTGCCCCGCGGGTGCGAAGGCATCGAGATTTAGGAAGGAACGACCATTCCTTGTCGTGCGGGAGGTCTTGACGATTCCGGTCAGGCCGAGGAGGGCTTTCTCATCAACCTCATCTCGGTTGAACAGATCATCGTCGTAGCCAAAATCCCGGAGGAACCAGTTCAGCTTCCAGAGCGCTTTTGGTGTGCAGTAGAGCCGTCCTGAGATCGTACGAGCCGAATGCTGTTTCGGTTCGAGGATTGAAAACTGCAAAGCGAAGAACGGTTTCTGTGGATGCCACCGGTAGAAAGCACGGTCAACTCGGGTGAGAAACAACCCTTCGAGCAAACCATCACCGTTTTTCGACTCCGCATGCAGGCCAGGAAACTGTCGCCTCATGGCTGTACCTCCTGAGCCGGCGCGTAACCGTTGAGCTTGCAGAGGAGCCCGGAGCGGTCCTTCGCGGCCCATTCGGACAGATGAGTGACGAAGGACTCGACCAAGTCCCGGCTGGCTTCGCGGATTTCCTGGGTGCCGCAGAAATCTGCAGCGTATCGCTTGACCAAGGTCGGATCGAGCTGGTGTTCACGGATCAGAAGGCAGAGTCGGTCACGGAGGCGCGGCTGGCCGTTGCCGGAACCGTTCCCATTCGAATGACTGGAATCGATTCCCCTACCCCGGGGCGGTTCAGGCGTCGATGAGAGATAACCGAGTTCTTCAACGGAGCAGAGTCCGATTCCGTAAGCTTTCCGCAGGGCCCGGTTGACCGCGCGCGTCTCAGCAATGCGCATCTCGGCTCCGTGGACTAAAGGCGAAACGTTGGAGGGGTCAGCGTCCCCATAGCCGACAAAGCCCTTGGAACTGGTAGTCTTGTAAACCGTCGCCTTAAACACCCAGCGGCTCGTGATGGGGTCAGATACTTCCTTTTGAAGGGAAGTCCGGATAGCGTGACATCTTCCACGCTGAGCAATGCGGAGCAAACCAGCGTGCGTTACGTACCAACGCCGATCAATTTGCTGAATGTCGCCGAGTGCCACCGACAGGCCGTACCTCTCTGTCAGGTCTTCGAGTCCCTGCAACAACGTCGGTGAAAGGTCTCCCCATGTTGTCTGCGCCAGACTGCAATTCAATCGTAGGGTTCTTGTTTGCCTCTTCATAAGGAGCTCCTGGCAAGCACGTGTGCCATCTCGCGTCCGGGTCCGATGTATGCGTACCCGCCTACGCACATAAAATTATGCGTAGGCGATTACGCATTGTCAAGTCTTTATTTTTGCTTGATTTTCCAAGGCCCTGTAGGCATAAGAGTTGCTGAGCCATGCAAAGAAAAAATCCGCATGCCGTTGCATTGGGAAAAATGGGCGGCGCAAAGGGAGGAAAAACTAGAGCCTCAAGACTAACCGCAGAGGAACGAAGCGCCAGCGCGCGAAAGGCAGCCCTCGCTAGGTGGGCAAAGGAAAGCAAGAAAAAGCAGCCTTCGAGCTGATCAGGCTAGACCCTCCTTACCACTCGCAGGAGTTCGAAAAAGTAACCAAGAGATTGAATAGAACTGCGCAGCCCCTCCCCACTTGCTTGCATCTAAGTAATGAGAACGCTCGGAAGTGGTACGCACCCAAGTTAGGCACAACGGGGGCATGTGGCACTTCTTAAGTTCATGCGAGGGCAGGGGGACGTCTAACCCCTGCCCTCTTGCTTTTTGGAGGGTCACAAAGATGCACAAACGGAAAACGCCAAACAACCAAGTATTGAATAATGTCCAACAATCCGATCTAGGCACGGTGGGGGAAAACAGAAAGAGGTCGTCCGCGATTGCTCGCGGGGCCACAGGCCCGCGAACCGCAGCGGGAAAGCGACGGAGCAGATACAACGCACTGAAAACCGGGATCTTCGCAAAGGCCGTCCTCGTGAAAGGTGAATTACCCACCGAATTCGCGTCACTGCTAGAAGGTTTGCGGAGGGACTTGCAGCCCCAGGGAACGTTAGAGGCAGTGCTCGTTGAAACTCTCGCCATTCTCTTTTGGCGCAGGCGACGGGTTCTAGGGGCCGAAGGCGCTGAAATAGCAAAAGCAGCTGAATTCCAAACCGTTGATTCTATGCAGGCACAGGTGTGCGAAGCATGGGATCAGTCGCGCGCAGGAGAAACCTCGGGAGGCATGTTGAGACAGAGCTCCAATCCTTTTGTGCTTCAAGAGGCCGTACAGGCCCTGGCGATGGTTCGTATCGCTTTGGAGACCTTTGGCTTTCAAAAGGACAAGGACCCGTGGCTCCTCAGAAAATTATACGGACTGGACCACGACAATGGAGTACCGCTGAGTGTCTTTAAGCTTTATCAAGCGTTGTCAGACCTTGCAACAAATCCGTCAAAAGGTGACGAAGCGCCACCGTCTCCCGATGAATTAAAGAAGCAAGCACTTGCCATCCTCGATGCAGAAATCAAACGGCTCGAGGCTCTGAGAGAGTTGCAACGAATCGTTGGTAAGCAAAGAGGAGAATACGAAACGATCGCGGCATTGGTTCCTTCTCAAGATGCGTTGGACCGCCTCGTCCGCTATGAGGCTCATTTGAGCCGGGAGATCGATCGGACCTTGAGCCAGCTTGAGCGCCTTCAAAGAATCCGCCTCGGCCAGGCTGTCCCGCCACAGCTGCGACTCGAGGTCTCGAGATGAGGTGGTTTGAACATCTACGGCTTACTTCCCGCCAAGGAAGCGAATGCAGCCGGTGAGGGCGCGATTATGCCAATTGCCGTCGAAGGCCCTCGAACCCGCAAGCGGAGAATTCCGGCCGTTTCTATATTACTTATATTGTTAATAATATATACAGTAATGGTGGCTGCTCATCGGAGTGGTCGTTGGAGGGAATCACCCGCGAATTGGACGAAACAATCTTCACGGGCCCAAATTGCAAAACGAACTAGGCTAAGGCAATCAAATACAATAACTTAGCAAATTGGAGGATGCTGATTTTGACAGTGATCTGGCGGAATTCTGCCAAGGCGTGCCGCCGAAGCGAGTTCCGTTTCTCTTCCGTACTTCCACCCAAACTGTGCACTTATTCGGGTCGGACTCGTCACCCTTAGACTTCACTCTTGACTGCCACAGCCAAGAATCAGGTGTAACATCGCTCCAGGTCGCTTCGCGGAACCCTATGACAATTCTCGACAGTTGCAGCGTTGGGCGGGGGTGCAGGAGGGCGTCGATCGTGGCTTCCCTTGCTCTCTGCGGGGCAAACTTGTTCGCGCTCTTGGCTCCCCGGGTTTGCGCCAACCTCAGATCCCAAGTCGGCACTCAGCAAAGCCAGGCGCCAAACGGCGGTGCGGTTGAGCCCGACGCGGAGCTGCGCGCCGGAACGGACTTGACGCGGCAGGGCCGCTTTCTGGAAGCGATTCCGCACCTTGTCGCCGCGCAAGGTCACGTCAGCGACGAGTACGCAGCAGGCTTCAATCTGGCGCTGTGCTATGTCGCAAGCCATCAACCCAAGCTCGCGATTCCCCTTCTGACCGATTTGCGAGAACAGGGCCACGCCACCGCGGATGTGTGGAATCTTCTGGCGCAGGCCTATATTGGCGACGCGCAATCGCAGAAGGCATTCGAGGCTTTCAAGAAAGCCGCGACTTTACGACCGGAGAGCGAAAAACTCTACGCGCTTGTGGCGGATGCCTGCCTGGACCAAGAAGACTACGACCTCGGGTTGAAGGTGGTCGACGCGGGATTGCAAAAACTCCCGGAATCGGCTCGCCTGCACTACCAGCGCGGAGTCTTCCTGACCGCGCTCGACCGCTTCGACGTGGCGAAGCGCGATTTCGATCTCGCCAGCCAGTCCGCGCCCGGCACCGACATCGGATATTTGGCTGCGGCTCACGAGGATTTGCTCGAGTGGAATACGACGGAGGCGATACGTGTGGCGCGCGAAGCTATCGCGAACGGCAAAGCCAACTACATCCTGCTGTCGATTTTGGGCGAGGCGCTGATTCGTTCGGGCATCAACCCCGGTGATCCCGGATTCGCCGAGGCGAGGATGGCCCTCGAGAAATCTCTGGCCGAGCATCCCGGCTATGCGCGGGCGCGCATATCGTTTGGCAAGCTCTACCTTATGGAGGATCACGCCGACGATGCCATCGTCCAACTCGAGCAGGCGCGCGAACTCGATCCGCGAAACCCCGCGGTGTATTCGTATTTGGCCTCCGCCTACAGAAGCAAAGGCGACATGCAACACGCGAAAGAGATGCTGGCGACGCTGGCTCGCCTGAATCAGCAGCAGGCAGCGGCGATTCGCGATTCAGGAACAACCACCGGGGAACACCGAGGCGCGGTAAACGGCGTTCGCAATCAATAAGCGACCAACGAACACTTCTTTCACCTCGCGACGATACGTGGGAAGCTGCGATCAACGATCCCAACCCCTTCTTTGACAGCAATAATCTGATCGCTTTTGAGATTCGCGAGGCGAGTGATCTCGCCACTCGGCCAGGTAATTTCGACGCTGTCGACGCGGTCTCGTTGTCCCAGCCCGAAATGAAGGCGCGGGTCTTGCGCGGACTGATAGCTCATGCCTCCTTTTCGCTGATCGAAGAGAACGAGTTTGGGGTCGCCCGCCGTGATTTTCACGCGCGCGCCAACGGCGTCGCGATTCGATTTCGTGCCGATTAGCAAAATCTCGAGCCAGTGATTTGCGTTGCCTCCATCGTTGCGCAGGAGTTGCGGCGCTCCGCCATTGTTGTTGACCAGGATGTCGAGGTCGCCGTCATTGTCGTAATCGGCGATGGCGGCACCGCGGCTGACGCGGGGTAGCCGGAAGTCCGCGCCCAGTCTATCGCTGACATTTTCGAAAACGCCGCGCCCAAGGTTGCGAAACATCAATTTCGGCTCGGCGTACTGGACGTCCGCGTGGTAGCGCGTGATGTTATCGAGCACGTGACCGTTGGCCATCAAGATGTCGCGGGCGCCGTCGTTGTCGTAGTCCATGAAGCGCGCGCCGAAGCCGCTCATGTGAAAGGTGGCATACGCCATCTTCGATCGGAGGGTGGCGTCGTCGAAATTGCCGTCGCCGAGATTTCGGTAGAATCGCGCGAGCTGCATGTCGAGGTGCGTGACGATCAGGTCCATGCGCCCGTTGCCGGTGGTGTCCGCGGCGTCGACGCCCATTCCGGCTTCCGCGACGCCATCCATGCTGACCGCGACACCGGCTTCGTAGCCGACTTCGCGAAACGCGCCGTCGCGATTATTGTGAAACAGAAAATTCGGCATCGAGTCGTTGGCGATGAAGATGTCCTGCCAGCCGTCGTTGTCGTAGTCGAACGTGAGAACGCCGAGGCCGTTGCCCGGCTTTGCGCCGACCCCGGAAGACTTACTCACGTCCGTGAAGGTGCCGTCGCCATTATTGTGGTAGAGCGCGGGAGGCTGGCCGTGGTAATCGTCGGGATGGCAGTAGCTGCGCATGCCGGGGCCGTGGTCGCCGCACCAGAAATTGCGATCGGGCGACCAGTCGATGTAATTCGCGATGACGAGATCGAGGCGGCCGTCGTTGTCGTAGTCGAACCAGGCGGCGCTGGACGCCCAGCGGCCGGAGTTGGCGACGCCGGCGCGCTGCGTTACGTCGGTGAAGGTGCCGTCGCCATTATTGTGGTAGAGGAGGCAGCGGCCGTAGCCGAGGACGAGGAGGTCCGGGAAGCCGTCGTTGTCGTAGTCGCCGACTGCGACGCCCATGCCGAACAGGCCTTCGGCGCCGACGCCAGCCTTCGCGGTGACGTCGGTGAAGGTGCCGTCGCCATTGTTGCGGTAGAGGGCGCTGCGGAGGGCGTGAGCGGGCGTGTAGAGGCGGGTGGCGGCGCCGTTGACGAGGTACAGATCGAGGAGGCCGTTCTGGTCGTAGTCGAGCCAGGCGCAGCCCGAGCCCATTGTTTCGATCAGGAATTTTTCGGGCGAGGCGGCGTTGTCGTGCTGGAAGGTAATGCCTGAGGAGCGCGCGACGTCGATGAAGGTAACTGGATTGGCGCTCGCCGCGATCCCGCGCGCGTGGGGTGCCGCCACAAGCGAGGCACCCATTAGCTTCAGCAAGTCTCGTCTAGAAATGGGCAAGCGGTATCTCAATTAAGTATGGACCGAGAATTATGGACCGAAAAATGGCTCGCAACTCGCTACGAAAACGTTTACAAAAGCGGTAGCGTACATCAGAGGAGCGAGTGCGCCAAATGCTCGTGCGGCGAGAGGTTCCTGCCAAGTCGAGGCGAGGTCTGCTGAATGAAGTCGCGAGGTAAACGATGGACCACGCTGACTCGCCGCCGTTTTCTCGCAATGTTGGGATTATCGAGCGCCGGCGCTACCTTCGGCATGTCGAATCTTTTCCGTGCCCTCGCTCGCGTCTCTTCTGCCGCGGCATCGCTTCCTGCGTTTGAAGAAGTGCCTCCCGCCGCTAGCGGAATCTCCTGGACCCACGTGGGCGGGCATTCTCCGCAACTCTACTTGCCGGAGACGCTCGGGCCCGGCTGCGCTTTCCTCGATTACGACAATGACGGCTGGATGGACATTTATCTCGTCAACAGCGGGCCGTGCGATTTCTACACGCCCCCGCAACCCTTGCGCAACGCTCTCTACCGCAACAATCGAGACGGCACGTTCACCGACGTTACCGAAAAAGCGGGAGTGCCTGGCAACGCGTACGGAATGGGAGTGGCTGTAGGCGACTACGACTGTGACGGCTTTCCGGATTTGTACGTCACGCAATACGCGCGCAGCATCCTTTATCACAACAATGGCGACGGTACGTTCACCGACGTCACTGCGAAAGCAGGCGTCGCGGCGCCAGGCTGGGCGACGAGCGCGGTGTGGTTCGACTACGACAACGACGGCAAGCTCGACCTGTTCGTCTGCCAGTTCGGCAATTTCAGCAAATC
>Ga0073928_10001346_pt1 | contig 47916 bp, 39 predicted proteins | sample PaiPotPPA55metaG_FD_76969 | JGI IMG/M metagenome (GOLD analysis project Ga0073928, IMG submission 76969) | Iron sulfur acid spring bacterial and archeal communities from Banff, Canada, to study Microbial Dark Matter (Phase II) - Paint Pots PPA... ...
AAGCGCCGGTGGGGCCAGTATCGCCACGGGCTGTATCGCACCGCGATTAGAAACCCGATCATCAGGTTCAACGTGACCAGCCCTACCGCCACCAAACCCACATCCGCCGACAGATCAATCGCGTTCATTCACCCTCTAGAGACGTGCGGGACTCGGATTTGGGTATCGGGGCTCATTGGTGGCGCGAAATCATAGACCAATCCTCCACTCCGGCAAAGGGGCGCTGACCGTGCGGCCCGCCGCGCTGGAGTCCTAAGTCCGGCTCGTGTCCGATTCAGCGACACCGCATCCCACAAGCGGCCAGTCCAACCTCCTTGACGGAACAAATCCAAGCGTAAGTCTAGTGTTTTCTTGCGGTTTACTCGCTGCAAGACAGGCAAAGAACTTGCCTTGTTTCTCGACAACGCTTCGGCGGAGGTGTATCCATCCCTGGAGTTTGAAGACGCTACGTCCCGGAGGATCGGCACTCGGGGCAGGCCTGAGCTACAAAAACTAAGGGAGACAATCGATGCAAACGTTCTTGCAGGATCTGCGGTACGGAATCCGGATGCTGGTGAAGAATCCGGCGTTTACTTCGATCGCGACGCTGACCCTCGCCCTGGGAATTGGGGCGAATACCGCCATTTTTACGGTCGTCAACTCTGTTTTGCTCAGCTCGTTGCCCGTGAAGGAGCCGCAGCAGCTCGTGTTCCTCACCGATCCGGATTCCTTCGGAATGAGCGTGGGAAGCAACGACGGCGACCGCGGCATGTTGACGTATCCGGAGTTCCAGGACCTCAGCGCGCGGAATCAAGTTTTCTCCGGCGTGCTGGCGGCCGACAGCAATGTACAGAAGCTACCCGTGACGGTGGACGAAGCAAGCCAAGCCGGCCAGGGCGCTCCCGCTTTCATCAGCATGGTCAGTGGCTCGTATTTTTCGGTCCTTAGTGTGAATCCGATTCTCGGGCACGTCTTCGACACAGAAGTCGACAAAGCGCGCGACGCGAATCCCGTCGCCGTCGTCAGCTACAGTTTCTGGCAAGGCCGATTGGGGGGCAGTTCCTCTGTTTTGGGCCGCAAGATTCGCATCCGTGACACTTCGTACGACGTCGTAGGCGTGATGCCGGCGCGCTTTTTCGGGCTGACGGTCGGGTTCGCGCCGGACCTTTGGGTGCCGCTCACCATGCAATCGGAAGTCGTCCCCGGCCGCGATTTTCTTTCGACCGAAAAAGACCCCGTCGAAAAAACAATGTGGCTGCAAGTGATCGGAAGGCGAAAGCCGGGCGTCACGCTCGAACAGGCGAAAGCCAGCATCAACGTCAGCTTTCAGAATTACTTGCAATCGCAAATCGGCACGCGAATGTCTGACAAGGACCGCCACGACTTTCTGAACCAGCATCTCGCCGTGGTCGAGGGCAGCCATGGAGCGTCGACGCTGCGGGAGCGATTCGGCCAGCCGCTGCTGATATTGACGGGAGTCGTGGGACTGGTCCTGCTCATCGCCTGCGCCAACGTTGCAAACCTTCTACTCGCGCGCGCCGCTTCTCGAGAAAAGGAAATCGCGGTCCGCATCTCTCTCGGCGCGGGGCGCTCTCGCCTGTTCCGCCAACTGCTGACGGAAAGCATTCTGCTTGCTGCCGTGGGCGGCATGATCGGTCTCATTTTCGCGCAGTGGGCTGATTCCGTGCTTCTCGGCCTTGTATCGCAGCGCGGCCGAACCATTCCTCTCGACGTTCACCCGGATGCCAAAATCCTCGGCTTCACGCTGGCCGTCTCGCTGCTTACGGGAATTCTTTTCGGCCTCGCGCCGGCGTTTCGCGCCGCGCGCGTGGACCTCAATTCCATTTTGAAAGCGAATTCACGCGGCGTCGTTGGAGGCTCAGGCGGCCGACTCTCAATAGGCAAGATTCTGATCGTTGCACAGGTGGCGCTCTCGCTGCTGCTGCTGGTGATCGCCGGACTTTTCGTGCACAGCTTCCAAAAACTCGCTGACGTGCAGCTCGGCTACGACCGCGAACACCTGATTATCTTCAGTCTGTCGCCGCTCGAGTACGGGTACAAAGCTGGGCCGCCGATCACGCAACTTTATAAGGACTTGCTCGAACGCATCGGCGCCGTTCCCGGCGTGCGCGGCGTCACCTTCTCGCAGGATGGACTCTTCAGCCACTCCGAATCAGCAGACCAAATTTCGATCGAGGGATTTACGCCGAAGTCCGGCCAGGACATGAACGCACGGTTCGACGAGGTTGGCCCGAACTACTTCTCCACGGTCGGCATCCCGATTCTGCTGGGGCGTGAAATCGGTCCGCAGGACGGCGGCAACGGCCAGCGCGTTGGCCTGATCAACGAAACGATGGCGAAGTATTATTTTGGCGATGCAAGCCCCATCGGTCGTCGCATCTGGGACATGTTCCCGACCACGCACACGGACTTCATCGTTGTAGGAGTGGCCGCCGACGCAAAATACAACAGCGTCCGCGAGAAGACTCCGCGCCGCTTCTACGTGCCGTTTTTTCACGCTATCGAGCAGGATGTGTCGTTCGCGAGAGTGGAGGTCCGGGCCAACGGCAATCCCTCGACTATCGCGGCAGACGTTCGCGAGGCCGTGAAGCAGGCCGCGCCGAACCTGCCGCCCATTCAGATCGAAACCATGAACGAGCTTGTGGCCGATTCGCTGACGCAAGACACCATGCTGACCAAGCTTTCCGGCTTTTTCGGCGGGCTCGCCGTCCTGCTCGCATGCATTGGAATCTACGGCATCATGGCGTATGCGGTATCGAATCGGACCAACGAAATCGGGATTCGCATGGCGCTCGGCGCACAGCGCAAAGATGTTCTCGGGCTGATCCTGCGCGAATCGATGTTGCTTGTTTTGATTGGCGTGCTCATAGGGTTGCCAGCGGTGTTCGCAACGTGGAAATTGATCAAGAGCCTGCTCTTCGGACTCACGCCAGCCGATCCCGTTGCGCTGGCCACAGCCACCGTATTGATGTTTGCCGTGGCTGCGATTGCCGGCTACATTCCGGCGCGTCGCGCGTCGAGAACGAGTCCGCTCGAAGCGCTGCGCTACGAATAGGGAGTCAAACTGTCTCGGAGGCGTTGATGCAAATGTTGCTTCAGGATCTCCGCTACGCTGCGCGCATGCTGCGCAAGAACCTTGGCTTCACGGCCGTGGCAGTCCTCACCCTTGCACTCGGCATCGGCGCGAACACGGCAATCTTCTCCGTTGTGAACACAGTTCTCCTGCGCCCTCTGCCGTACCCTCATCCCAATCGTCTGGTGCTCCTGGGAGAAACTTCGCAGGAGGTGCCGGACATGAGCATTTCGATGGCGGATTTCAACGACTGGCGCGCGATGAACACTGTGTTCGAGAGCACTGTGGCCTACCAAGCCGACAGCGTCACGCTCACCGGACAAGGCCAGCCCGAAGAACTTCAGGTGCGGCGCGTTACCCCGGGGCTTTTTTCCACGCTCGGAGTGAAGCCGATTCTCGGACGCCCACTCGGGCCGGAAGACGACAAAGTGGGAGCGGCACCCGTCGTGATGCTCAGCGATACCTTGTGGTCCACGAAATATGCCCGCGACCCGAACGTGATTGGCAAGCAGCTCACACTTGACGGTGAGGCATTCACCGTCATCGGAGTCCTACCGAGCAGCCATTTCCACGAAAGCTGGCACCCGTTTGACGTCTTCACTTCTCTCTGGCGTTTGGAAGACCAGTTTGGCGGAGAGGACCGCCGCGACAGCCATCCAGGCATCTACGCTTACGCGCTCCTGAAGCCTGGCGTCACTGTGGAACAAGCTCGGAGCCAACTCGTGTCGATTGCCAACCGGCTCGCGAAGCAATACCCGAAAACGAACCTGGGAACCTCCGCCTCGGTGACACCGTTGCTTGGGGCCATTGTCGACGACGTGCGCCCGTCTCTGCTCGTCCTGATGGGAGCCGTGGGGTTTGTGCTCCTCATCGGCTGCGCGAACGTGGCCAACCTGCTGGTGGCGCGTGCCACTGAGCGCCAGAGGGAAGTGGCCATTCGGAAGGCTCTGGGCGCCGGTCGTTGGCGACTCGCGCGTCAACTATTGACGGAAAGTGTGTTGCTGGCGTTTCTCGGCGGCGTTTCCGGGCTTGGCGTTGCGTGGTGGGCAACACAAGGCCTCGTGAACGCAGCATCCGGTGCCGTGCCCAGAATCGGCGACGTCAGCGTGGATGGCTGGGTTCTGGCATTCACATTTGCGCTTTCGCTTCTCACTGGCGTTTTCTTCGGAATTTTTCCGGTGCTCCACGCATCTCACGCCGACGTGAACGACGCGCTGAAGGAGAACACTCCAGGCAGCGGCACCGGCACAGCTCGCAGGCGATTGCGCGACACCCTGGTGGTAGGCGAGCTGGCTATCTCGCTTGTGCTTCTCGTCGGCGCGGGGCTGACCCTCGAAAGTTTGTTCCACGTCCTCAGGGCCGATCCTGGATTCAAGCCGAGGGGTGTCCTGACAGCCCGCTTCAGTTTGCCCGACGTGAAATACAAAACGGACGATCAGCGCCGCCAATTCGTGTCGCGACTTACGGAGAAGCTCGCGGCCATCCCTGGAGTGCAGGCGGCCGGATTCAAGAACCCGCTCCTGGGCGGCTGGCAAAGTTCGTTCGCCATCGAAGGGCGACCTCTCCCAAAGCCTGGCGAGATGCCGTCGGCGGAATTCTCCCGCGTCAGTCCTGGCGCCCTCCCCGCTATGGGGGCCGAGCTGATGCGTGGCCGCTACTTCACGCAGGATGACAACGAAAAAGGTCCCATGTCCTGCATCGTAGACGACAAGTTCGCCGCGCAGTATTGGCCCGGCGAGGATCCAATCGGGAAACATGTTCTGATGGATGCGCCCACGCCGGGTCAAACGCCTCCGCCGACCACGGTGGTGGGAGTAATTCGAGAAATCAAGAACTACGGCGTGGACCAGCCGGTGTTGGCCGAAATGTTTGTGCCGTTTGCGCAAAGGCCAGGTAGTGGCGGCAATCTCGTGATTCGGTCCACCGTAGATGCAGGCGGACTCGCCGACGCGATGCGCTCTGTCATGCAATCGCTCGATCCGGATTTGCCGATCTTTAGCGTGCGAACTCTCGAGAGCTTCGTGGCAGAAAATATCGCGCCGCGGCGGCTTTCCGTGCTGTTGCTGAGCCTCTTCGCGGGGCTCGCGCTATTGCTGGCCGCGGTGGGGATCTACGGCGTAATCTCTTACAGCGTCACGCAGCGCCTTCATGAAATAGGCATACGTATGGCTCTGGGGGCTTCGCCGCGCGACGTCGTACGTCTGATCGTCGGCCAAGGCGCCCGACTCGTGGTAGCGGGTGTTGCCGTCGGAGTTGTTTGCGCGTTCGGACTGAGTCGGCTGCTATCGAGCCTGCTCTTCGGGGTTAACGCCGGCGATCCGCCGACGTTCGCGGGAGTGGTGGTCCTTCTCGCGGCGGTGGCGCTCGCAGCCGGTTACATTCCGGCGCGTCGCGCGTCGAGAACGAGTCCGCTCGAAGCGCTGCGCTACGAATAGGCAGTCAAACTGCCTCGGAAGCAAACCCTGACAGGGGGAGACGTTGATGCAAGTGTTGCTGCAGGATCTTCGCTACGCCGCACGTATGCTGCGCAAGAATCTTGGGTTCACGGCCGTGGCGGTCCTCACGCTTGCGCTCGGCATCGGCGCGAATACCGCAATTTTCAGCCTTGTCAACGGCGTCCTACTGCGTCCGCTCCCTTACCCGGATGCCGGCCAACTGGTGCGGGTCTTCACCGTTCTGCCGACACAGCCGCACTTCCCGATGGCAGTTGCCGATTTTTACGATTACCGTGAGCGCACGAGCGTCTTCGCAAGCTCCGCTCTCTATGCCGAGCGCGACCTCGACCTCACCACCAACGATCGCCCAGAACATCTCTCCGGCATGGGCGTCACTCACGAATATTTCCAGGTTCTCGGTTATCACCCGATTCTTGGCCGCGATTTCGACGAGAAAGAGGAATACAAGAAAAATAATCACGTCGTCGTTCTGAGCGAACGCCTTTGGCGAACGCGCTTCAACAGCGATCCCGGCATTGTTGGCAAGGGGCTTTTGCTTTCCGGTGAATCGTTCACGGTGATCGGAATCATGCCCGCGGGCATACAGCATGTAGGCGGCGATTTTCATACTCCTGCGCACGGCGATACCGTGGACCTGTGGTGGCCGCTCGGGCTTCTGCCGCACGAGGTGGGAGGATGCGATCGAGGCTGCCATTACCTGAACATGGTCGCGCGCCTCAAGCCTGACGTGACAGTCGCACAGGCCAGCAGTGTGATGAACTCGACTGCGGCTCAACTTGCAAAGCAATTTCACGAGCCGGGCGCCGAGATTCACGCCCTCGTCGTTCCCTTGAAGGAAGAAATCGTCGGACGGGCCCGCCTGATGCTGTCGGTTCTGATGGGAGCGGTGGGATTCCTGCTCTTGATCGCCTGCGTCAACGTCGCGAACCTCGCGCTCTCGCGCGCGACCGGAAGAAATCGCGAGATCGCGATGCGTTCGGTGCTTGGCGCTAGCGGCCTGAGGATTGTTCGCCAATTGCTCACGGAGAGCTTTGTTCTCGCGTTTCTCGGCTGCATCTTCGGCGTAATCTTCGCGGTCTGGGGCGTTGATGCCCTCATCGCGCTGAGTCCTGACAAGCTGCCTCGCTTGCAAGCTGTGCATATCGATGGACGCGTTCTGTTATTCGCCGTACTCGTCACGTTCTTCACAGCTGTGATCTTCGGCCTCGCACCGGCGCTCGCCATCGTCCGCTCCGACGTGAATCGCTCCCTTAAAGATGGTGATCGCGGCTCGACTGCCGGCGGAGGACGCGGCCAGCTTCGCAATTGGCTCGTTGCCACAGAAATGGCGCTGGCTCTCGTCTTGCTCGCCGGCGCCGGCCTTTTGATGCGTACTTTCGTGAACCTCGAACATGTCAACATGGGATTCAATCCCGACCACGTTCTTACGTTCCACACCGATCTTCCCGGCAAGCGTTATCCTGATAATGCGAGCTGGATCCGCTTCTACCAGAATCTCGCCGCTCGCTTGCAGGCTTTGCCGGGCGTGCAAACAGTTGGCATCGGCTCCGATATCCCCTGGACCGGCTACGATGAGAACACCAGTTTCGATATCGATGGCCGCGCAACCGATCCGAATAACTCGCCCGAAGCGCGCTACCACTTTGCGTCGCCCGACTATTTCCGCGCGGCCGGAATCCCGCTGCTCAGCGGTCGATTTGCTTCGCTTGCCGATGATTCGAAGGCTCCGAAGGTCCTGATTGTGAATTCGGCTTTGGCGCGTCGTTATTTCCCGGGCGAAGAGGCTGTCGGCAAGCGGCTCAGTTTGTGGGAACTCAAGGGCGCGCAGATCGTCGGCGTGGTGGGAGACGTAAAGGACGCACCGGATGGTCCGAGCGCCAAACCAGCGCTCTACTTTACCGATTGGCAGTCTACCGACGACGACGAGCGCATCGTGGTCGTGCGCGCAAGCTCGAATCTTTCGTCGCTCGCGTCCTCCGTCCGGCAAGTAGTGGCGGAACTTGACAAGGATCTGCCGATCACAGACGTGAAGCCGATGGATGAAGTCAGCGCGCACGCAGTCTCTACCGCCAAGTTCACGTGGATGCTCGTCGCAGTCTTTGCCGCTCTGGCGATGCTTCTCGCCGCTCTGGGAATCTTTGGCGTGATGTCGTACTCCGTCACGCAGCGAACTCACGAAATAGGCATTCGAATGGCGCTGGGCGCGCAGAAAGAAGATGTGCTCGGCATGGTGGTGCAACAGGGCGCGAAGATTGCCGCCATCGGCGTCGTTTTCGGCTTGATTGCGGGTGTAGCGCTCACTCGCGCGATGCGCGGCCTGCTGTACGGCATCAGTGCAGCCGACCCGTGGACGTTCGCCGCTGTAGCAGCGCTGCTAGTCGTCGTTGCGCTGGGGGCGTGCTACATTCCTGCGCGCCGGGCCGCCCGCGTCGACCCAATCGTCGCGTTGCGTTACGAATGAGCGGCCGAGGGTTGGGTGAGTGCCCCGGACTCGCTCAATGGCCGGATGGGGAGCGGTCTACAGCGCAAGAAGTGGCGCAGGTTTGAAGACCCTTTGCTTTTCCGGGCAGGCCTGGCGACATCGGCGTGCAGAATTGACGGAGGAGTTGATGCATACACTCTTGCAAGACCTTCGATACAGCCTGCGGGTGTTGCTCAAATCGCCGGGGTTCACGATTGTCGCCATCCTAACGCTGGCGCTCGGCATCGGCGCGAACACGGCGATCTTCTCCGTGATCAACTCCGTCCTGCTGCGACCGCTCCCATTTCACGAGCCCGATCGCCTTGTTCAGCTTTGGGAGACTGAGGCGTCGCCGGGATCGTATCCCCTGACGGGCCCCGACTATCTCGAGTGGCAATCGCAGAATCACACGCTCGAGGGCACGAGCCTCTACTCTTGGCCTCGCGACCTCAACGCGAGCGCCTCTGGAGAAGCGGAAGTCGTTACCGCGATCGCGACACAGTCGAACTTCTTCTCAGTGTTGGGCGTCTCGCCGCAAATCGGAAGGGCATTCGCGACAGGCGAAGATGCCGAAGGCAAAAATCACGTCGCAATTCTGAGCTATGGCTTCTGGCAACGGCGCTTCGCCGGCAGCCCTGACGCGATCAACCAAGCCCTCCAGTTGAACAACGAGTCGTACACAATCATCGGGGTCATGCCCCAGTGGTTCAACCTTCCCGCGGCGACGGACGTCTGGACCCCGTTCGACATGACGCCCAAGGCGCTCGGTGGACGCGGCTCGCACTCCTATCGGGCGCTCGCCCGAGTCAAGCAGGGGATCGCTGTCAGTCAGGCGCGCGCGGACCTGGTGACAATCGCCAAGCGCCTCGCGCAGCAATATCCCGATGCGAACGGTGACGTAAGCGCCGTCGTCGTCCCGCTGAAGGAACAGCTCACGAAATCGTCGAAGGATGAGCTTCTGATTCTTCTAGGCGCGGTTGCTCTGGTCCTTCTGGTGGCTTGCGCCAACGTCGCCAACCTGCTTCTCTCGCGTGCCACTGCGCGCCAGCGGGAAATGGCCGTGCGTGCCGCGATGGGTGCGAGCCGGTGGCGCTTGATTCGCCAGTTGCTCACAGAAAGTGTTTTGCTTTCTCTTGCAGGCGCGGCGCTTGGGTTTGTCGGTGCGCTGTGGTCGGTGAGCTACCTAAGAACTACGGACACCGTGCCGATTCCACGCGCCAATCCGATTCAGGTGGACGTCACGGTCCTGTTGTTCACAATTGGCGTGAGCCTTCTCGTGGGCCTTCTCTTCGGCCTCGCTCCTGCGCTCCAAACCTCCCAGGTGAATCTCCACGACGAACTGAAACTCAGCGGCCAGGCCGTTGTGGGCGCTTCTTCGAAACGCCGCTTGCTTCGCGATGTGCTCGTAATTGGAGAAATTGCCGTATCGCTGGCATTGCTCGTTGGAGCGGGTCTGCTGCTGCGCAGTTTTGTGCAAATGCGCAGCTCCAATATCGGCGTGCACCCGGAGAACATCGTCACGATGGGCATCAATCTGCCCAAGGCGAAGTACTCGACCCTGGCCGCGCGGCGCGAGTTCTACGACCAGCTCCTTGCGCGTGTGGAGCGCGTCCCCGGCGTTCAAGCCGCTTCGGTGTCAACGGAGATTCCTCTCGAAGGCGGCAACAACGGCTACGTCACTGTCCCCGGTGACACTGATCCGTCTCACGCGAATCAGCTCGTCGAATGGGACTACGTCACGCCGGAATATTTCCGCGCCTTTGGGATTCCGCTTCTCCTAGGCAGGAATTTCACGCCGGAAGATGTTCAGCGCACCGCCGACGTAAACCTAAAGGCCGACGAGCTTGCCAAGGCTGCCAAGACTCCACAGGACCTGCCGCCCGATCTCACGTTCGTCGCGGTGATAAACCACGCGATGGCCGAAATGTTCTGGCCCAAACAGGATCCGATTGGAAAGGTCTTCAATAAGAACCCGGCGATTCGAGTGATCGGCGTGGTGGGCGACGTCAAGGAGTGGGGAATCACCGAGAAGACGATCCCGCAGGCCTACTTTCCGCTCACCGCAATTTTGGATTCGCCCGGCTTTGGCACGCGATTGGTGGTAAAGACCAGCGTTCCTCCCCTGAGCGTGCTCGGCTCGATTCGCGGCGAAATCCGGGGACTTGATGGCGGCCTCGGCCTTTCGCGCCCGCGTACGATGGAAAGGGTGATCGCCGACGCGATGCAGGATACGAGCTTGCAAACGTTTCTCCTCGGCGTTTTTGCCGCGCTGGCCCTGGTGCTTGCGGCAGTGGGAATCTACGGCGTCATGGCCTATCTCGTGACGCAACGCACGCACGAAATCGGAATTCGTATGGCGCTCGGCGCGCAAAAAGACGATGTTCTGCGCCTCGTGCTCGCACACGGGACAAAACTCACGGTCCTGGGCATCGCGATTGGAATCGCAGCTGCGCTTGGCCTCACGCGATTGCTTGCCGCGCTGCTCTTCGGCGTAGGCGCGAGAGATTTGCTGACCTTTGTCAGCGTCTCGGCGCTTTTGGCTTTTGTCGCGCTCGCGGCATGCTACATTCCCGCGCGTCGCGCAGCGCGCGTGGACCCAATGGTCGCGCTCCGCTACGAGTGATTTGGATTTTGCAGCACAGGCGCTCTTGTTGTGCCGCCCGGTGTCGTGCCGGCGCGAAGGCACGAGGGGCGAGATAGGGGGAGGCTGATGGGAACCTTCTGGCAAGACGCGCGGCTTGCATTTCGAGTACTTCGCAAGAGTCCCGGCTTCACTGCGATCGCGGTGCTGACGCTCGCGCTCGGAATCGGCGCGAACACTTCGATCTTCACCCTCGTGAACGCGATTCTTATTCGTCCCTTGCCCTACCCTGATCCCGAAGAGCTCGTCGGTCTCGGCCAGTCACGTATGCAGCAGGGCGCGGGTTACATCCAAACGGGAGTGTCGCTCGCCAACATAAAAGACATTGTCCGGCAGAACACCGTCTTTCAGCAGATCGCCTACTATCGATTTCACTCCTATAACCTGATTGAGACGGCTGCGCCCGAACGCGTCTTGAGTTTCCAGGTGTCCAGCAGCTTCCTGCCGATGTTCGGAGTGGCGCCGCGCCTTGGGCGGTTTTTCTCGGAAGACGAAACCGCACCGGGCAAGGACGCCGTCGTCATCATCAGTTACGGCCTGTGGCAACGGCGATTCGCAGGCGCTGAAGACGTTCTCGGCAAATCGATTGTGCTCGACGCGCGCCACTTTACCATTGTCGGCGTGATGCCTCGCAACTTCCAATTCACGTGGGATGCTCCTATAGATGTTCTTGTGCCTCTCGCTTTCACCAGTTCCGAATTGGGAGAGAGCGCCCGCAGCTCGCGTGACCTCGAAACTCTTGCTCGCATGAAATCGGGCGTCGCTCAAGAACAGGCGCAAACGGAGATGAACACGATAGCCGCGCGACTCGCGCAGGAATATCCCGATGCAAACAAGGGCTGGAACATCACCGTCGAGCCGCTGCACGCTGCGTATCATCGGCATCTCGCGCAGCCACTGTTCGCAATGGTCGGAGCCGTGTCGTTTGTGCTGCTCATTGCCTGCGCGAACGTTGCGAACCTACTGCTTTCGCGCGCCACGTCTCGCCGCAGGGAGGTGGCGATTCGCCTCGCAATCGGCGCAAGCCGGCTTCGACTGATCCGTCAATTCCTCACCGAGAGTTTGCTCCTCGCATGCTTGGGCGGAGCCGTGGGGCTTGTCCTCGCGTACTGCGGATCGATTCTGTTGCGGACGCAAGCCGTTCGCTTTATCGGCTCGCCCGGTCTGAGGGAAATGAGCATCGATTGGCGGGTGCTCGCCTACAGTCTCGCAATCTCGTTAGCTACTGGGATTATTTTTGGCCTGGCGCCGGCTCTCCAAGCCTCGAAAACGGATCTGAACGAAACTCTGAAGGAATCCGGTCTTAGCGTAACGACGGAAGCGGGGGGGCGTCGTCTTCGGAGCAGCCTCGTCATCGTGGAGATGGCGATGGCAATCGTCCTTATGACCGGCGCCGGCCTCCTGATACGCACATTCATCCGCATACTTGGCGTCGACCTTGGCTTCGACCCGAATCACGCCGTCGCGATGTGGATCACTCTTCCGCACTACAAGTACGCGAGCGACGTGCAACAGTCCGAATTTTTCCGCGACACCCTCGACCGCCTTCGAGCGCTTCCCGGCGTCGATGCGGCCGCGTCGTACAACGCAATCGATGACGTCTTTTTCAGCCCGGCAACGCAAGCTCGACCGGCTCCAGGACAGGAGCCCACCGCTATGGAACTATCGGTTTCCCCCGACTATTTCCGAGCAATGGGCGGCAAATTCCTGGCGGGCCGTGATTTTTCCGCTGCTGACGCCGCGGGTTCCGCTCCAGTGGCGATCATCAATCAGACTCTGGCGCGCCGCTATTGGCCCAAGGCGAATCCCGTCGGCGATCATCTCGTCCTCCTGGCGCACGTATACGATGCGCAGGACCGAACCCCGTCGCAATCCCTCGAAGTTGTCGGCGTCGTGGGGGATGTCAAGACGTCCGAGGATGTCTGGCGGGATCAACCTGAGTTCTATGTCCCATTTTCGCAGCATCCCACGCAGGACGCGGGCGTCGTGATTCGCACTCGTCCTGATCCGATGAGTTTGCTGTCTGCGGCGCGCGGAGCCGTCCTCTCGGTCGACAGCGAACAGCCCGTGCACGACGTTCGAACGCTCGCGGAGATGGTCTCCCTGAACCACGAATTTCTTCGCTTTCCGATGACGCTTGTTTGGATTTTTGCGGCTCTCGCGTTGCTGTTGGCGGCCATCGGCATCTTCGGCGTGATGTCCTATTCCGTCAGCCAAAGAACTCACGAAATGGCGATTCGAATGGCTCTCGGCGCCGAGCGGCGCGACGTTCTGCGGCTGATGATCGGCGAAGGTCTCGGCATCACTCTTATCGGCGTTGTCGCAGGTGTCGGAGTCGCTCTCGGCATGAGCCGCTTGATTGCGAGCTATCTATATGGTGTGAGCGCATACGATCCCATAACGTTCGTGGGAGTTGCCGCGCTGCTCGTTTTGGTCGCGCTGGTGGCATGTTACTTGCCAGCGCGGCGCGCAGCGCGAGTGGACCCGATGGTCGCTCTCCGCTACGAATAGTTTGATCGATACGCGAAAGTAAGACGATTTCTGGGGCGGCGAAACATTAAGGAGGAAGAAAGATCATGGCGAAACTGGAACGCATCCGCGAAGCAATCAAGGGCCCAATCGATACGGAGTACATCCGCAAACGCGAAGCGGAGGGGTGGCGTTTGATGGCGATCGAGTGGGAAGTTGAGTGGGCGCGCGACTCGGAAGGTGCAGCTACTGGTCCCGCTGGGGGAGGAGAAGCCAGGCTGGAAGAGACGCCGTTCGGCTTTCGCATTGCCGGGGATTGCGAACGGCTGGAAGAAAATCCGCCCGAGATGGATTTCCTGCTTTCGATGATGGAACTCATCATTCAGGATATCTCGCTCTCGAAGGTGGCCGAGGAGCTGAATCGCAAGGGCTTCCGCACGCGCACGGGAACGGACTGGGGGCCGGTGGCCATCTTCAATATGCTGCCGCGCCTGATCGAACTCACGCCGCGAATCTTTGCCAGCGCGGAATGGATCGAGCGCCGCAAGCGCCTTTCGCCGGTCTACTAGAGACCGACGCCGAACCCGTATCGGAAACCCGGGCTTTCGCCCGATACCGAAATCGAGCGTCAGTGCGCCCACTCACCGCATCTCATATAGAGAGAGGTGCGAAATGCGCACAAAAACATTCTTGTCTGCCGTGGTCCTCATTCTTGGCGTTACTCTGCTTTCAGGCTGGTCTTCGCACGGTCGAAATCAGGCTGCCTCGTCGACCACGCCCATCACCACTGTCGTCACAGTTCTCGGCCCCAACTTCTCCGCCCCGCCCGCGATCGCGAAGGAGGACGTCGCGGTCTACAGCGGAAAAAATCGTCAGGACGTAACTTCCTGGGTTCCCGCGCAGGGCGATAATTCCGGCCTTCAGCTCGCGATCCTGATCGACGATGACGACAGCCCCACCGCCATCGGTGAGCATTTTGGCGAAATCAAAGATTTCATTACGTCGCAGCCCAGCACAACGCAAGTGGGCATTTTTTACGCGACATCAGGCTCCGCTCGGACTGCGGCGGAATTCGACACAAACCACGAAGCGGTGGCGCAGAAACTCCGGCTGACTCTCGGTCCCGCCGCAGGCACCTCGCCGAGCGTGTATCTCTCACTCGAGGATCTTGTTTCACACTGGCCTGCCAACAACATGCGTCATGAAGTCCTAATGATCGCAAGCGGCATCGACCGCCTGTCGCCCGGCATCGACAGCCCCTACGTCGCATCCGCGATTAAGCGCGCGCAGACCTCGGGCGTCGTCGTCCATTCGATCTACTCGGGAGGCCGGCGGCTCGCCAACTCGACATTTCGCATGGATATCGCGTGGCAAAATTTGGATCAACTCACAGGCGGTACGGGAGGCCAGGCGTTCGTTCAGGGCTTCGAGACGCCCGTCGATTTCGTTCCGATTTTCAAGCAGCTCGACACGGTGCTGAACCACCAGTACCTACTCACGTTCGCGACTCCGCACAGCGAAAAGAAGAACGGCGAGATGCGCGAGATACAGGTCCGCACCGAGCAGCGCAACGTGAAGCTACATCACGCCAGCCAGGTGTTTGTGCCGGGGCCTTAAATCAAAGAGCGGAGAGTCTTCGGAAAATAAAAACAGCCGGCGGTCGCCCGCCGGCTGGTGAGAATTCGAAGGCCAGAACCGCTCGAACTAAGAGCTTGACGGTGTGGGATTCTCCATCCTTTGTTGCCGGATGACCTGGATCTTGTGGACGAGGTCATCGGCCTCTTTATTATCGGCATCCCGCGCCTCGACGGAAGCTTCCGTATCGGCTTTGCGGCGGTACAGCAAGTTCAAGTAGGACATGGCGTCGTCGTATTGAGGCCTGCGGTCCATGGCCTTCTTGGCATAGTCGATGCCTTCATCGATCAGGGTTCCATACTTTTGAGCGTAGTCGGCCGCAAGCTTCGAAGGCATCGGATCGACTTCGCGAATCGTCTTTTTGGCGGTCTTGTTGTATTCCTCGCGCATTTCGCTGTTGCCGTGATAGGCGAGGGACCAATCGATGACCGCGATCCAATAGTACGGCTCGGGGTCCTCGGGTTTGATCTGAATGTGCTTCAGGTGGTATTGCTTCGAGTCCTCGAGCGTCTTGGCGTTGAAGGGATTCGCACCCATGTTGTAAAGCAGGGAGCCGATACCGTCGATGGCAGTAAGATTGTTGGGGTCGCCGTTCAGCACATCCTGGAATTCCGCGATGGCCTGCTTGCCCATGTTGATATTCTCGTCGGAAGGCGCGCCGGGAATGTACTCGCTGGCGTACGCGGTGGCCAGATAGAGGCGGGCGTTGGTCAGGTTCGGATCCAAATCCTTCGCCTGCTTGAAGTCTTCAATCGCGAGATCGAATTGACCTCCCCGGAAGGCCTGCACGCCCTTGTTCAGCTTGTCGCGCGCTCGAAGCTTGTCGCAACCTGCCGCCGCAACCACGGCTAGCAGGGACACGGCGACAAGAAGAAATCGGTTTTGCAGATTGCGCTGCATGTAATGCTCTCCTTAAGTGATCACTGCGCCGGCCGTGTGAGTCCTCAGTGGCCGGCGACCTGCGAACTTACCGGGCAGCGGCGAGATTGCCCGAAATCAACCCGACTCTATCGATACCGGCGGTTCGCATAATGTCGATCGCGCGGGCCACGTCGGCAAATTCGACGGCATTGCCACCCTCAACAAAAGCGACCTTCTCCGCGCGTTGACCAAAAACCGCTGCGAGTCGAGAACCTAATTCTTGCCACGAAATAGCGTCCTGATTGATGAGAATTTCATCATGGCCCATGACTCGAACCACGACAACGTCAGGCTGCAGACCGGCGCTCTCATTCGTGGATGGCGGAGGGAGCTGAGCCGACAGGCCGACAGTTTCAACGGGGGAAATCACCATGAAAATGATGAGCAGGACCAGCAGAATGTCGATCAACGGCACAATGTTCATCGCCGCGACGACGCCCTTGGCTTGTCCACTCTGTGCTTCCATGTTTTGCCCCGCCGGTTTCGCGAAGACGGCACAACACATATGTGCCGGAACCTGCTACTGACCGGCTTCCACCTTGTTGGTGATTAGACCGACGTGGTCGATTCCGGCTTCGCGCATGATCGATATTGCCCGGGCCACATCGGCGAATTCCGTATTGTCATCGCCCTTGACGAAGGCCACTTTCTCGGCGCGCTCCGCGAAAATTTTCGTGAGCATCGGGCCAAGCTGTTCCCAGGTGTACTTGTCCTGATTAATGCTCACGTCGCCGCCCGCGCTCACGACGACGACGATCGTCTTGTTCAACATCTCCTGGTTTTCTTTCTGATTCGGCGGAGAGGGCTGAGGAACAATCGTGTCGAGACCCTGCGATATCGTCGGTGTGATCACCATGAAAATGATGATGAGCACAAGAAGGACGTCGATGAGCGGAACGATATTCGGTTCCGACATCGTCCCTTTAGTTCCACCAACTGCCATTCCCATCGTAAAACTCCTTGATTGCGAATAAAACGAACGCGGCTAACTGCCGCCCGCTGGCGGAGCAGATGTCGGGCCTTTCTTCTCCACTTTTTGCGTGAGAAGACCCACGTTATCGACACCGGCCGCCCGCACCTCATCGACGGCAGCCTTCACCTGGCCAAACTTCGCGCGAGCGTCCGAGCGGACAAACACGGTCTTATCGACCCTGTTTGCAAGCGCGTCCTTTACGTGGGTTTGCAAGTCTTCCAGACCCACTTTGGTGCTCCCAAGATAGATGGTGCCGTCGCGCGTGACGGCCACGAGGATCGCATCGTCCTTGTCGGCGTCGGGCAGGTCTATAGGATTCGGAACCCGGGCCATGTCTACCGACACGCCCTTTGACAACAGGGGCGTGACCACCATGAAAATAATGAGCAGCACCAGCATGATGTCCGCCATGGGAATCACGTTCGGGGCGGCCATGATCGCCGGTGCTTTTGGTTTGTAACCCATGGCCTACTTCTTTCCGCCTCGACGAGTGATGAAGTAATTGATCAATTCCATCGAGGAGTTGTCCATCTCGACGTCGAAGGCCTCTACCTTATTGGTGAAATAGTTGTACGTCCACACGGCCGGAACGGCGACGAGCAAGCCGAGCGCGGTGGTCACAAGGGCTTCCGCAATACCGCCGGCCACAGCCGAGAGACCGGTGGCCTTCTGCGCGGAAATGCCTTTAAACGCGTTGATGATGCCCATCACGGTGCCGAAGAGTCCGACGAACGGCGCCGTGGAACCAATCGTCGCGAGGCCGGAAAGGCCGCGCTTCATTTCGGCGTGAACGATAGCCACCGAGCGCTCGAGACCGCGCTTCGCCGCTTCGATCACTTCTTCGTCGCCCACCTGCGCGGAAGCTGCCTGGAACTCAGAGAGGCCCGTGGCAACCACCTTCGCGATGTGGCTCTTCTTGTTGCGCTCGGCGATCGAAATGGCTTCGTCGAGCTTGTTATCCTTCAGCGCGCCAGCAACCTGCTGAACGAACACGCGGGACTGCTTCCGCGCGGCGCTGTACATCAATGCCCGGTCAATCATGATTCCAACGGACCAAGCGGACATGATGAAAAGAATGCCGACGACGGCCTTTGCGGGAATTCCCATGTTGTGCCACATGGTGACCAGATCCCAGCCGACCTCGCCGCCTTGCTGCCCCTGCAAGAACAGAACACCGGCCCACAGTAAATTCGCGAACATAGAATTTGCTCCTCCTCCATTCCTGACGAAACGATCGCGGCAGCAAGATTCTGCCGGTCGGAAAAACGAATCAGCCCGGCCCGTGAACAACGGAGCCGGGCTGCCCCCTGCTTAACCGCCTAGCGTAAATACAACAGAAATCGTCGTGTCCACTTCGACTGCTTCACCATTGAGCGTCGTCGGCTGATAACGCCACTGCTTCACTGCATCCATCGCGGACCTCATGAGAAGCGGCGGCCCCGAGATGTACTGAACTTCCTGCACCGTGCCGTCCTTCGCGATGATCGCATGCAGGATCACCGTGCCGGAAATATGCGCGGTCTTGGCGATTTGCGGATAAACGGGCAGCGGCTGGCGGATCAGCTTCGCCGCCTGGACGTTGCCACCGACGCGAATGCGCGATTGAACCGGCTTCGGCGGAGGCGGCGGTCCACCACCCGTGCTTCCGATGATGCCTCCCAAAACTCCGCCGGCGGAACCACCCGGCATGCCGCCAGGAACACCGCCGACGACGCCAACTGCGCCGACGTCAGGCGGCAGTTCCTCTTCCTTGATGATGTTTACTTTCTTCGGGATCACCGTGGGCGCCATCATCTTGCCCTGCTGAATCAGGCGCGCCACCGGCTTCACGATTCTCACGGCAACGGCTGGCGGTGGAGGAGGCGGAGGCGGAGCTGGAGCGACAAGAAAAGTCGTCAGCATCTGCTTCGGCAACGCTTCCGTCACCAGAAGAGGAATCAAAATGAAGACACCCACAATAACAGCCTGGATGAAAAACGAAAGGGTGACCGTCCATGGCTTGTTTGTCATCGTTGGATGAGCGCTTGAGATTACAAGATCATCGAACATACTTACCTCCTAGCCGCTGCCACCACGCGCTTCTCGGCTGCGGATCCGGCGCGAATGGCGGCTCCCTTGCTGCTGTGATACTTGTTCCACACAACCACAATGGGTGCTGCAATGCCAAAACTGGAGTACGTTCCTACCACAACTCCCACGACCATAGCAAAAGAGAACGCACGGAGAGCCTCGCCGCCCATGATGTAAAGTACCAGTACCGTCAAAAGCGTCAGGCCGCTCGTCAAAATCGTACGCGAAAGCGTTTGATTGATCGACTTATTCACGATCTCAGGAAATGACTCGCGACGCATCAAGCGAAGGTTCTCGCGCACGCGATCGAAAATTACGATTGTGTCGTTCATCGAATAGCCGACGAGCGTGAGGAGCGCCGCAATCACCGTCAGCGAAATTTCATAGTGGCGAAGCGAAAAGAAACCGAGAGTGATGAGCACGTCGTGGAAAACCGCAATCACCGCTGCAGCGCCATACACCCATTCAAAACGAAACGCGATGTATACCAGCATGCCGGCGAGCGCGTACATCGTCGCCCAGATTGCCTGGCTGCGAAGCTGCGCGCCAACTTTCGGGCCGACGCTCTGGACACCGCGAATCGCGAAATTGCCCAGATCGAACCCGCTGCTCAAAACGTTCACTACCGCCGGCGTTGCGCCACTGGCTGTCTTCAATTGATCGAAGCTGGTCACGATGCCCAGTTTGTCGCGCGCGTCCGCAATCTGCTTCGCAAGCTGGGTATATCGGTCGGCCGCAGCGGCTCCCAGATTCAGTGGATCTTTCTGCGTCAGGAACGCCGCAATCTTGTCGGGCGTGGCGGAGTTGAAATCCGGCTTGCCCGATTGCGCTCCATAAATTTTATCAAGCCCAACGAGAACCGCCTGACGGTCTGCATCTAGGGCCTGATCAGTCTGGCCGCTCTGCTCCAAGCTGATTTGGACATCGTTCTTCGAGTTGGGGTCGGAAATGTCGTTGATTGACGTAATCGTGGTGTTACGAAGCCCGGCGTCTTGAAGGCCTTTGCGAATCTGGTCAATCGAGGGAGCCGTCGCGAACCGAACGTCCACAAGGGTGCCCCCGCGGAAGTCGATGCCATAGCGCAAACCCTGGCGCCACACCGAGATCCAGCCTATGGAAAGCAGGACAAGCGAAAGCGTGACGAAGTATTTCGCCTTCCCCATCCAGTCGATGTTCACGCCGCGAAACAGTTCCATGCCGAGTCCTATCCGTCTTAGTTTGACACCGGCGCTCGGGATTTGTTCCCGCCCGGTAACCGCATGCGCGGGCCAGAGCCCGCGCAGTGAAATCCGCCCCTAAATGCTCAGTTCAGCCTGGCGCCCCATGCGCGCAAGGTGGTAATCAAAGATAGCGCGCGATACGTAAATCGAAGTAAACAAATTGGCCAGCAAACCAATGCTCAATGTGATGGCGAAACCCTTTACAGGCCCTGTGCCAAACAAGAAGAGAAACGCGGCGGACACGAGAGTGGTGATGTGCGTGTCGATGATCGTCAGGAACGCGCGGTCGAAGCCCACCTGAACCGCCGACGCCGGCGCCTTGCCGTTCCGCAACTCCTCGCGGATGCGTTCGAAAACCAGGACATTTGAGTCCACGCCCATGCCGATGGTCAACACGACGCCGGCAATTCCCGGCAACGTCAGGACGGCTCCGGAATACGCCATGAAGGCAATCAGGATGATCAAGTTAAGTATTAAGGCCACAACAGCATTGACACCGCTCAGCCGATAATAGATCAGCAGGAAAATCATCACCACCAGCAAACTGCCGATCGAGGCGCGCACGCCTTCGCGAATCGAGTCCAACCCAAGCGAGGGACCCACAGTTCGCTCTTCGAGGTAGCTAATCGACGCCGGCAACGCTCCGGCGCGCAAAACCAGCGCCAGGTCCTGGGCGCTCTCTTGCGTGAAATTTCCTTCGATCATTCCACGGTCTTCAATGCGGCCATTGATGGTAGGCGCGCTGTACACCTTGTGTTCCAGGACGATCGCCATCCTGTGGCCGATGTTTGTTTCTGTGAATGGGCCGAACCGCGAAGCCGCCGCCGTCGAAAGCGTGAAATCCACCTGATATTGACCCGGATTGCTCTGGCTCGGAGTCGGGTTCGCGCCTCGCAGATCGGCGCCGGTGACAACGGGAGCGCGAGAGAGAATGTAATAGACCTGCTGTGAGGCCTGCCCGGCGGGACTCTCCGATCGTCCGGGAATAATCTCGGTTCCTGGAGGCAAGACGCCGCCGTGAGCCGCTAGCGCCGCTGCTTCAGATGGGTACGGCTGATCGTCTACAACAAGCCTCAACTCGAGTTGGCCTCCGGCTTTAATCACCCCCATCGCACGGTTGGGGTCGCCTTCGCCGGGTAGCTCCACGAGAATTTCGTCCGCACCGCGGCCCGTGAATGCAATCGTGGGCTCGGTGAGACCCAGGGCATTGATGCGGCGCGTAATGGTTTCGAGCGACTGGTCCATCGTGTTGCGTTGCAAGTCGGCGAGCACGGACGGCTTTATCGTGAGCAGATAACCGTTCGGCTCCCCTGCGGCGAGCGCCATCGTCCAGTCCGTGAATTGCTGTGTCACGACGTCGCGGAACGTGCCCGACGTTGTCGGGTCAACGCCACGCACGAGAATTTGCGTGTCGCTTAGGCGCTGCACGTCGCCGACAACGACATTCTTCTCGTGGAGCTGCTTCTTGAGGTCGTCAATCGCCTGATCGCAACGCTGCCCGATCGCTTCCGCCAGATGCACCTGCAAAACAAGATGGCTTCCGCCCTTGAGATCGAGGCCCAGCCGAAGGCGATCGGAGAAATTCTGCTTCGCTTGCGCCCACGACGTCGGAAACTGCGGCAACCCCACAAGCCCGAAGAGGCAAAGGAATATGACGATGAGGATAAAAATGAATTTCCATCTGAGCTGGGAACTCATGCTGTCTTGCCGTTCTCCTTCGGTTGCTGTTCCGCTTGGAATCCTGCGATAGCGCTGCGCGAGATCTTCACTTTCACCTGCTCGGCGATGCGCAATTGCACCGACTCGTCCTCGAGGCCCACAATTGTGCCGTAAATGCCGCCGTTGGTGATCACCTTGTCGCCGGTCTTCAGATTCTTAAGCATTTCGGCGACCTTTTTCTGGCGGCGCTGGGTGGGCATAATCATCAAAAAATAGAAGATAACCATAATCAAGACCATCGGCAGAAGAAAGCCAATGGTGCTCGGTTGGCCCGTCGATTGCACAATAAGAGAGAAATTCCCCGGAATCATTGAACCCGAAATTGTGAGCATTGCGCCTTTTCTGCCGCCCCTTTTGGCCAAAAAGGGGCTCGCCTGCCGGCTTGACCGGGGCCCAGGACCCGTTCGAAGATGCTGCCCGCCTCTTTACGCTCTCAAGTCTGCTTAAATTTGCCTGTTGAGGCGTGCCTGAAGATCAGAGCGGAATCTTTCGAGACGTCCAAAACCGATAGCCTCGCGAATTTTCCGCATGATGTCAAGGTAAAAGTAGAGATTGTGGTGGGTGTTCAAGATGGCGGAAAGAGATTCCCCGGAGGAATAAAGGTGCCGCAAATAGGAACGGGAATACCGCCGGCAAACCGCGCATCCGCAGGACTCGTCGATGGGGCGCTCATCTTTCGCAAACTGAGAATTGCGAATCAGCAGGCGCCCCTGTGAGGTAAACAGGCATCCGTGGCGCGCGCTGCGCGTGGGCAGCACGCAGTCCATCATGTCGATGCCGAGCGCGACGTAGTCGGGAATTTGTTCCGGTTTGCCGACGCCCATCAAGTACCGCGGTCGGTCGGCGGGTAGCCGCGACGCGACGACCGCGGTCATCTCGCACGTCACTCCGTGTGATTCGCCCACCGCCAGCCCGCCGATTGCATAGCCCGGAAAATCGAGGGCCACGAGCGCATCGGCATTTTCGCGGCGCAAGTCGGCGTGCGTTCCGCCCTGGACGATACCGAACAACATCTGCTGCTTGGCGTCGCCGTGATGCTGGAAATAATCGCGCGATCGCCGTGCCCACGCGAGCGTCCGCGCCGACGCTTCTCGCGCGCGAGATTCATCCGCGGGCGCTTCGATGCATTCGTCGAGCACCAAGACGATGTCCGCGCCGAGCGCAATCTCGATTTCGAGCGCCTTCTCCGGCGAGAGAAAATGCTCGGAGCCGTCGATGTGCGAGCGGAAAGTCACTCCGTCATTCGTGACTTTACGGAGATCGCTGAGACTGAATACTTGAAAGCCGCCGGAATCGGTGAGAATCGCGCGCGGCCACGACATGAACTTGTGCAGGCCGCCCATCTCGCGGATTAGTTCGTGCCCGGGCCGAAGGTACAAGTGATACGTGTTGGCAAGAATCACTTGCGCGTCAAGCGATTCGAGGTCCTGCTGCGTTTGCGCTTTGACGGTCGCGGCGGTGCCCACCGGCATAAACGCTGGCGTTTCGATCACGCCGTGCGGAGTGGTCAGGCGGCCCAGTCGCGCTCCGGTCGGATCGGTCGCGAGGACCTCGAAGTGAAATCCCATCCGACCGAGTGTATCAGGAGAACGCGGCGGCGAATCCGACCTTCACCAGGACGTAAATGATCCACACTGCAAAAATCGTTCCGAAGGCTTTTCCGAAGGAAAGCTTCTTGGGATTCGTCGCACTGAACCCAATCGCCTGCAGAATCAGGACCCACAGCGTGAAGATATCGAGGGAGGTCAAAAGGGAAATCATCCATTTTGGAGAACTGTCGGAAAGAAAGGCTCCAGGATTCGAAGCCACAAGATGCTCGATGTCGATGGTCGAAGGATCCTTGATGAACAGAATCAGCAACCCAAGCAGGCCGCCAACCAGGTAGGGCATCCAAGAGTATGCGACGATTCCCAAAGACGTCGAAAATCCGATTTTCGATCCCGCAGTCAAATTGAACACGCCGAGCAAAACCGCAGCAACTACCACCGCGCCGAGGAAGGTGAACAAGACGACGGCAACATAAGTGACGACCGGAGCAAACTTAGTCTGGTTATCAATCATTTGCTGACGCTGCTCCGCAGTCATCTGCTCCATTTGTTTTTGCAGGCGAGCGTTATTGGCATCCTGCCTCTCCATGAAGCCGCGCCAGCCGACGCGCTGACCGAAAACCGCGGTGACTGCCACAGAGATGACGAGCATGAGCAGCAAAGGCACCACCCAACTCGGCCGTTGCACGATCGACTCGAACGTCGGTTTGGGATTGAACAGCGCGCCGAAAACGCGGCCGATTGAGCTGACGGGTGCGGGAGCTGGCTCCGGGGTGACGGCTGTGGTGACCATGTCTTATTCCTCCACTCTAGGACGAGAGTTGGACCAATATCCCCGAATACGCGGGGCCGCCAGAAAAGTTACATTGCGCGGCAGAGTCTACCGCAAAGGGAGGTCGAACGTGAATCTTTGAGCTTGGCCAGCCCTGCGCGGATCTGCCCTAAGGAATCTGGGGAACGGCCGCAATCAGAGATTGCGTGTACGGGTGTTGCGGCGAGGAAAGCACCTGCTCAGCGGGACCGATCTCGACGATCCGGCCCGATTGCATGACCGCGACGCGAGTGGCGAGTTGCGCGACCACCGGCAAGCTGTGCGAAATCAAGATCAGGGTCAGCGCGAAATCCCGCTGTAGCCGCGCCAGCAGCTCCAATATCTGCGCGCCAATCGAGACGTCGAGCGCCGAAACGGGCTCGTCCGCGATCACAAGCTCCGGACGGAGAATCAGCGCGCGAGCAATTCCGATGCGCTGGCGCTGGCCTCCGGAGAATTCATGCGGAAAGCGGTCGAGCGAGTCGGTGCCGAGTCCGACGGCTTCGAGAATCTCCTCGACGCGCTTACGCCGTTCGGCGCGCGGGAGGCTAGGCTCATGAATCGCGAGCGGTTCCGAGACAATTGCGCCAATCCGCATGCGGGGGTTGAGCGACGCGACCGGATCTTGAAACACCATCTGAATGCGCTGCCGCAGAGCCCGAAGATTCGCGCCTTTCGCGCACAGCCAGTCTTCGCCGCGAAAGCGTACTTCGCCGGAATCGGGCTCGGCGAGGCGCAGAAGAATTCGAGCGAGCGTGGTCTTCCCGCAGCCGGATTCACCCACGATTCCGAGCGTCTCGCCGCGTTCCACCGAGAAGCTGACGCCATCCACCGCTACCGCTTGGCGGTGAGACTGCATGAACGCGCCCGTCGCAACGGGGAAGGATTTGCGGAGACTGGCAACTTCAAGTAGCGGCGGCATTAGCTTTTTTCGCCGACCACAAACACCGATGTTTGCGTCAGTTCGATGTCCGGCTCGGCGTCGCCGGTGTTTTCGTTCGCCGGCATCAAGCGCGGATAGAAGCCGGTGTCTTCGCCGCTTTGCATTGTGGCTTCGAGCATGCGGCGCGTCTCGATGTATTCGGAGTCGCCACGATGCCAGCCGGCCACGTGCAGCCAGTGGTCGAACGAGCGCATGTGCTCGTCGATCTCGCTCGCGGTAACTCGAATCCCCGCGTTCGTGAAGAGCTTCTCGAGTTCGCTTTTCGGAAGCGCGCGCGTGTGCGACGGGTCGCGCGCCACTTCGATACGATTTCGTCGCTCGGCCGCTCGCTGATCTTCGGGTACAAGCATGTCCAGCACGCCCGCTCTGCCGCCTCGCCTGAGAACGCGAGCCATTTCGTGAATCACGCGCTCGGGGTCAGGGATGTGGTGAAGGCTGTAGCTTGTCACCACGACGTCGAGTGACGCGTTGGCAAACGGCAAAGCTCGCGCGTCTCCCAGCGCACAAAACAGATTCTCAATGGCGTCTGCCTTGGCAGAGCGCTGGGCGCGTTGGAGGATCGCGGGAGTCAAGTCGACGGCCACGATCCAGCGCACATGCTTCGCAAAACGCAACGCAAGCGTCCCCGGACCAGAGGCAAGATCCGCGGCACGGTCATTTGCATTCGCTCCGACGAGGCGCGCCAGCGTTTCCGCCTCGCGCACGCGCTCTTTCACCGCAAAATCGCCGAATACTTCCGCTGTGCGCGTGAAGCGGTCGCGAATCAGGTCCCTCTGTTGCTGATCGTTTGCCTGCGTCATTCACGTCCCGGCCACAAATTTACGGTACAAGAATACAACGCGCGTCATGCTTTTCTTCCACGCGGCGAAGCTTGGGAACGGCGGAGTCGCAGTCGGCAATGTAACGCTCGCAACGGGGCGCGAACGAGCACCCGGGCGGCAGCGCGTCGAGTGCGGGAACTGTTCCCGGAATCGGCACGAGTTTCTGGCGCGACAGGCGCGGAGCCGCACGCAGCAAACCCTCCGTATAAGGATGACGCGGCGCTCGCAGCACTTCCTCGGTTGGCCCCTCTTCGACGATGCGGCCCGCGTACATCACCAGCGTGCGATCGGCAATCTGCGCTACCACGCCGAGGTCGTGCGTGATGAAAAGCAGCGAAAGGCGGAGTTCGCGGCGAAGCGTCGCGAGCAGCTCGAGGATTTGCTTTTGTACCGTCACGTCAAGCGCCGTCGTAGGCTCGTCGGCTATGAGAATGCCCGGGCCGGCAGACAGCGCCATTGCAATCATCACGCGCTGGCGCAAGCCGCCGGAAAGTTGATGCGGGTACTGGCGCGCGCGGATTTCGGGTTCGGGAACGGCGGCGCGTTTCAGCGCGTCAAGCGCGCCGCGGCGGATTTCGCTTCGGTTGACGCGCGGCTCGTGAACGCGGATTGCTTCTTCGATCTGCTTTCCGATTCGCAGCACCGGATTCAGCGCCGTCATCGGCTCCTGAAAAATCATGGCGATTTCGCGTCCACGAATCGCGCGCAATTCGCCGGGCGCCGCCGTCAGCAGATTGATTTCGTGCGCTAACTTGCCAGCGTCGCTTGCCGTTCGTAGCACGGCGCTACCGCTGGCTCGCGCGCCCGGAGGCGTCAGGCCCATCAGCGCGAGCGCCAACATCGTCTTGCCCGAGCCGGATTCGCCGACGATGCCGAGCGTTTCTCCCTCATTCAGCGCGAAAGAAACGTCCGCTACCGGGCGCACCCACGCCTTGGCAGTGGGTAGCTCGATCGTGAGGCCGCGCACCTCAAGCTTTGCCCGCATAGCCACATGATATGTCGCCGGCGCGGCATCAGCGCGAATTTTGCGCCATGAATTGCCTATGTAACCCCGCTAGCGCTTGGCGAGCGGGATCACGAAGCGCAGGGCGGTGTGTGTGTCGGAGAAGCGGCAGACTTTGTTGTCGGTGAGGCCGGCGGATTTCCCAGCATTGATAACGTCGACTTCACGGATATGGATTTGCCCTTTTGGATAGACCACCCAGATCGCGCCGTTCTTGCAGATCGACTCGAGAGCGATTTCAGCCGCGCGAGATCAGGCAGCGCTTCCGCCGAGAAGAAAATCAGGTCGGCGTCGGCGACGCGCTCGCCGCGCGAATATTCCGGAACGCGCGAGGCAAGATCCGTCAGAAATTCAGCGCTTTCCACGCCGAGCACCGCCACGCGTTGCCCCGGTTTCACGCCGAGTTTGTCGATCAGCAGCCGATGCGAGTAGTCGCGCTCCGGCTCGCGCCGTTTTTTCGGCTTGGCCGTCGAACGCGGCACCTCTAGTTCTCCACCTGAACTGTCTCGCCGAACTTCTTGCCGAGATCGCCCAGGTACGTGTCCATCGTCGCGGTGAGGCCCAAGACGAATCGCGACATGAAACGGAAAACCGGATTGCGCACTTCGCCGTCCTCGGTGATGCGCACGAGGCTGCCGCCGTCGATTCGCGTGATTTCCGTGGTCCACGTGCCGCCAAACGGCAACTTCGGATCGGCGATTTCGGTAACCAACCGGCCCGGCGGGTTCACCTCGACTGTTTGCATCGGAAGCGATCCGCCGTGACTATCGACTTCGCGCCACGCCGGCAGATTGTTCGTGCTCGGAATCGCTTCCACGCGCTTCACATTCGAGCGCCACGACGGAAACTCCTGATAGTTCGTCATCGCGGTCCAAATCGCTTCGGGCGGCTGATGGAATCGGGCGGCGCGCGTGGCGTGGTGCTTCTTCGGCAGAAGCGCCCCGACAACCACAACCGCCAGAATCAGCCCGACGATAACCGCAAGCCCTATCAGGACGTATTTCATTTCCTCACCTCGCCTTTACGTCGTCGTGCTTCAGGAGCGGCTGCGCCGCACGCGATTCGTTCGCGTCCATCGAAGGCGTTCAGGCGCCGTTTCTTCCATGAACGTCTGGGCCGCTTGCGCGAGTAGCGCAAGACCCCTCACCGCGTCCTCGCGTTTGGCGGGCGCGAGGCGCGCGAGCATGCTCCGAACGCGAGCCGCGTCGAGCACCGACTTCGAGTCGCGCACGCGCGCCCCTGCCGCGGACAGCGTGAGCGACACGCGACGCGCGTCGCGGCGGTCGCGCGACCGGAGAACGTATCCCTGTCGCACCAGCCGGTCGATGGCGATCGACATCGTCGAAGGCGTCACTCCCATGTGCCGCGCCAGATCCATCAGGGGAATCGCCTCCCGTTCGTCCAGGTGATCCAGAACGCTCGCCTGGTGCGAGCTCAAGATCCGCCGAGTTTTTGGGTCGCGCACGTGACGCGTGTGGCAGGCGAAGAAAATCTTGGGATACAGCGTCATCACTTGCCAGACCGAATCGCCACGCATTCGCAAGTGATTGTTCATCATATTAATTTGATTTGTCAAATCAAATTAATATCTACGGGCGCCGAAAAGAAATCGCAAAGGGCGCCGTTTGATTCCAGCGCCTCCTGTGGGATATTCGGTTCGCCCTCGGCTGCAATAGGAAGGAGGCGGCGATGCTTCCGGGTCTAAAAGCTGCGCTGAACTATCATCCGATGTTCGTGCATTTCCCGATCGTGCTGTGGCTTCTCGCGCTGTTGTTCGAATTGCTGGCGGTCTGGCGCGCCAGTGAGGAGATGCAGCGCGCCGCGTCACGAGTCTTGTACCTCGGCACGCTCGCGGCCGTCGTCACGGTGATGACCGGCCTGGCGGCGCAGAAATCCGTTCCGCCAGGCGACGCGCAACGCGTCGTGGGGATTCACGAAGCCCTGATGCTTGTCTCCACGAGCCTGGCGCTCGCTCTTTGCATTTTCGCCTGGACGATGCGGAAGAGTTTCACCGCACAGTTGCGCAAATTCATGCTGCTAGGCCTCTTGGTCCTGGCGATTTTGCTCGCCTTCGGGACCGACCGCGGCGCGCAACTGGTGTATGGCTACGGTGCCGCCGTGAATTGGTCGACGGCGCAGCAACAGAAATAGCCAGTCAAAATGGCCCGCACCAACAAGACGGTACCGCGAGAAGCCAAACCAAGCCAGGCGCCGCAGGGATACGCGCTTGCGATCATATTCACGCATCTCGCGCTGTCGATCGCGCACGGCATGGCGCACAGCCATTTAGCGATTGCGCTCACGATCGCGCAGAGGATTTTTGTCGGCGCCGTGATTGTCACCGCTCCTCTCGTGGCTGCCTACTTCATTTGGAAACGAAGATCGCGGCTCGGCGGCGCACTCCTGGCAATTTCGATGGCGGCCGCGTTGGCCTTCGGCGTCTACTGCCACTTCATCGCGCCCGGCCCCGACAATGTGAACCAGGCCGATTCCACGAAGCCGGCGAATTGGCGCAACCTGTTCGAGGATACGGCCATGGACCTCGCTTTGATCGAAGGCCTGGGAACTTTGGCCGGCGCCGTGCTTTTCTTTCGATCATCGCCGTCAAAGGAGGGGCTATGAAAAAGCTGAGAGAGCAAAAGCGCGCGAGCGATGAAACCGTGAAAGCCAAGAGCGGAAAAACATGGGCGCAGTGGTTCAAAATCCTCGACAAAGCCGGCGCGAAGAAATGGGAGCACAGAGAGATTTCGCTCTTCCTGCACGAGAACCAGAAAGTGTCCGGATGGTGGTCGCAGATGATCTCGGTGGGATACGAACACGAGCGCGGAATACGCCAGAAATTTCAGAAGTGCGACGGCGACTTCTCGGCTTCGGGCAGCCGCACGATGAACGCCCCGTTATCGAAGGTCTACGAAACCTGGGCCGACGAGACGCTGCGCCGCAAATGGCTTCCCGACGGCGACATGGAAATCACCACGGCGACGAAGGACAAATCCATCCGCGCCAAGTGGGACGGCGGCACGAGCCGCGTGAGCATCCTCTTCTACAACAAAGGACCGCAGAAGAGCCAGGTCACCGTGGATCATATGAAGCTTGCGAGCTCGAAAGAATCCGAGCAGATGAGAATCTACTGGTTCGAAGCGCTGAATCGCGCGCAGAAGCTGCTGGAAGGCTGACCGCAAAAGAAAAAGGGGCGCATCCAGCGGCGCCCCTACTCTCAGTTTTCGATCCCAGCCAGTCAGTAATCGTTCGCCGAGCCTTCGAGGAACGCCCGGAGCTTGCGCGAGCGCGACGGATGCCGCAGCTTGCGCAGAGCCTTCGCCTCGATCTGGCGGATGCGCTCGCGTGTGACGGCGAACGACTGCCCCACTTCCTCGAGCGTGTGCTCGCTGCCGTCGTCGAGGCCGAATCGCATCTTGATCACTTTTTCCTCGCGCGGCGTCAGCGTCTTCAGCACCGAAGAGGTCTGCTCCTTCAGGCTCAGGTTGATCACCGCGTCCGAAGGCGATACTACGGCCTTGTCCTCGATGAAATCCCCGAGATGCGAATCTTCTTCTTCACCGATCGGAGTTTCCAGCGAAATGGGCTCCTGCGCGATTTTCAGAATCTTGCGCACCTTCGCGACAGGGATGTCCATGCGCTTCGCGATTTCTTCCGACGTAGGTTCGCGCCCAAGCTCCTGCACCAGCTGCCGCTGCGTGCGAACGAGCTTGTTGATCGTCTCGATCATGTGCACCGGAATGCGGATGGTGCGGGCCTGGTCGGCGATCGCGCGCGTGATGGCCTGGCGAATCCACCAGGTAGCGTACGTCGAGAACTTGTACCCGCGGCGCCACTCGAATTTGTCGACGGCTTTCATCAGGCCGATGTTGCCTTCCTGAATCAGGTCGAGGAACTGCAATCCGCGGTTCGTGTATTTCTTCGCGATCGATACGACAAGGCGAAGGTTCGCTTCGATCAATTCCTTCTTGGCCTGTTCGGCTTCCGCTTCGCCGCGGACAATCACCTGAATCGCGCGCTTCAGCTCCGTGGGGCTTACTTCGCTCGCGACTTCGATTTCGTCGAGTTCCTGCCGGCGCGCCTTCAGGTCCTTGCGCGCCTCGGCCTGAACGTCCGCTTTGGAGGCTTCCACGCGCCGATCAAGCTTGACGATCTCGCGTTCCAGGTAATACACGCGCTCGACCGTCTGGCGAATCTTGTCGATCAGGCGCTTCTTTTCGAGCGGGTTGTAGTCGAGGTCGCGGACGAGGTTCGACATCTCCACACGCGTGCGCGCCAAATCGTAACGAGCATGGATGTACGGACGCTTCTTTGACCGCGGAATTTTTTCGAGCTTCTGCGCCTGCTTCATCGCCAGCAGGTAGAGCTTGGCGATGCGGTCGATCTGTTTGAGCGTTTCCTTGGTCTTCTGCTCGATTTTCTCTTCGGTCAGTTCTTCATCGTCGAACTGAACGATTTCCTTGATCGAGCGGGAGCCGTTGCGCAGGTCTTCGCCGATCTGCAGAATTTCCTTCAGAATCAGCGGAGCGCGCGAAATCGTTTTCAGAACCAGCAGTTGCCCGCGCTCGATGCGTTTCGCGATGGCCACTTCGCCCTCGCGGGTCAGCAGCGGCACGGTTCCCATTTCGCGCAGGTACATGCGAACCGGGTCGTTCGTTTTCTCGAGCGTTCCCGGCGTAAGGTCCAGATCGCCATCTTCCGACGCGGGTTCTTCCTTCACCTCCACCGCGTCGCTGGAATCTGCAGCCGCAAGCGCGGCCTTGGCCGTGGACAGGTCTTCATACACATCGATCCCGTAGCGCTCGAAAGTCGAGAGCAAATCGTCAATTTCTTCCGAGGAGTGAACCTCGGCCGGCAAGATGTCATTCACCTCATCGTAGAGCAGGTAACCCCGCTCCTTGCCCATGGCGATGAGCTGCCTTACCTGATCGTATTTTTCCTCAAGAGCCAACGTCACGCTTCCTCCCCTTCGCGAGGGCCAAGCGACTTGCGCAGACTAATTCCCAAGCACAAAAGGCCGGGCCTATACACCCCGGCGTACCGCTTCATAGTATTTGACGGATAAGATTTAAAACGGCCCCTTCGACCCTGCTTCGCTCCAACGCCCGCACACAATCCGCCCGCGCCCGCATGTATATGATGCGCGACACACGCGATTCGTTTCCGCCGAAACCCAACAAGCATACAACACGAGTCAAGCCAGCGTCAACGAAATGCCGTAAGTGACAATTTCTCCGGGGCTTAGGCGGCTCCCTGACGCCTGGCGAGCTGGCGGCGCAATTCTTCCTTCACGCCGAGCAAACGGATTAACTCGTCCTTCGGCGGCTGCGACTGGATTTTTCGCTCCAATTCGGCCAATTCCCCGGCAATCTGGCGGCTGCGAAGGAACTCCAGGCAGCTCTCGGCCGCTTCCCAGGTCAGTTCCGGGGATGAGTCGAACAGGGTCTCAAACAGGACGCGCCGGTCCCGGTCCTCGAGCGAGGCCGCCAGAGCGGCAGGGTCAGGCGCGTCTCCTACCCGAGCGATGAGAAGCTCGAATATCCTCTCGGTTTCCAGGCCGTGGTGGAGGCCGCCCGCAGCCATCTCGTGAGCCAACTTTTCGCGAAATCCTTGGGCCTCGATGAGCATCCGCATCAACTGGCGCTCCGCGGACTTCACCACCGGAGCGAGCAGCTCGGCCTTCGGCTTCACTTCGCTGCGTCGATCGTTGGCGGCGCGGCGCAGCGCCTCCCGCAGCACCGGCTCGTCAACGCGCAGCTCCGACGCAATCCGCGTGGCCCATTCGGACCGCAGGAGGCGGTTCGGAAGTCTCTGAACGTAGGGCATCAGGAAATTGATGGCCGCGAGTTTTCCTTCGGCAGTGGTGCGATCCATCTTGCGCGCGCGCCCGATCAAGTAATCGAGATAGGGCGGCGCCTGCGAGAGCAGCTTGCGATAGGCGTCTGCTCCCTGTTCTTTGAGGAACCTGTCGGGGTCGGCGCCGCCGGGCAGCGACAGCACGCGAACCTCGAATTCTTTTTCGAGCAGGAGCGTGAGCGAGCGGTCAGTGGCCGCTTGCCCCGCGGTATCGGGGTCGTAGTTGACCACCACGCGCCGCGTGAATCTCGATAGCAGCTTGATCTGCGGTTCCGCAAGACTTGTGCCGCAGCTTGCCACCACGTTCGCGAATCCCGCGCGCGCTACGGCAATCGCATCCATGTAGCCTTCCACCAGAATGCTGAAATCGTTCTGCCGCAGCGATTCCTTCGCGCGATCCAGATGGTACAACACGTTGCTCTTCGAATAGATCGGCGTCTCGGGCGAATTCAGGTACTTCGGCATATCGTCGCCCATCGCGCGGCCGCCGAAGGCGATCACCTTGGCCGACTCATTCGCGATAGGGAAGATGATGCGGCGGCGAAAGCGGTCGTAGAGTCGCCCGCTTTGGTCGCGTGAGAAAAGCCCCGAAGGCTCGAGCAGCTTTTCGGGATATTTCGATTTCAGGTGGCGCAGCAACGCGTCGCCCGACGACGGCGCAAAGCCGAGGCCGAACCTCAAGATCGCCTCGCGATTCAGGCCGCGATCTTCCAGGTAGGCCATGGCGACGCCGCCCTCGTGGCCTTCGTGAAGCTGGCGCGCGAAGAAAGCCGACGCTTCGCGATGCATCTCCACCAGCGCCGTGCGCTGCTGATTTTCACGACGCTCTTCGGGAGACCGCTCGCGCGGCCGCGGAATCGGAATCCCGCACTTCTCGGCCACCGTGCGGACCGCTTCCGGAAATTCGCATCGATCGACCTCCATCACGAATTTGAAAACGTCGCCGCCCACGTGGCAACCGAAGCAGTAGTACATTTGCTTCACCGGGTGCACGCTGAACGAAGGCGTCTTCTCCTGGTGAAACGGGCACAGTCCCGTGAAATTCTGCCCGGCCTTCTTCAGGCGCACGTATTCGCCGATGACGCGGACAATGTCCGCCTGCTGCTTCACGCGCTCCGCGAAACTTCCCGCTTCAGCCATGATTCTCGAACCCTGCCGTGCTCATCGACGTGAACCTGATAACATTGCGCTCCTAGGATTTCAACTCGGCTATCGTGATTGCCTCTCCGCCCCGTTCCGGTTTTTCATGCGCGATCTTTTCTACGAGCGGATGCGCTGACAAGAATTCTGCAAGGCCGCGGCGCAGGGCGCCGGTGCCGTAGCCGTGAATGATGCGAACGCTCGGCTTGCCTGCCAGGGCGGCATTGTCGATGAATTTGTCGACGCGGCCTGTGGCTTCTTCGACTGTGCAACCGATGACGTTGATCTCCTCCGCTGCGTCCGCCTCACCCGATTGGGCGTGAACCGTGATTCCTCGCGAAACTGACGCAACCGCGCCTGGCTTCGTCGGGGCGGCCGTGGTTTCTTCGATGCCCACAATATCTACGAGCGGAACCTTCATCCGCATTGGCCCAGCCTCCACCTCGGCGCTGCGGCCATCGTGCCGCCGAAAAACCACCGCCTGCTTGAATCCCTTAACGATCACGCGCTGACCTGCCGCAAGCGCGTCAGGTGCAACCGGCTTACCCGGCCTTTCGAGTGTCGCGCCGAGGTCAGCCTGCGAAGCTGAAAGCATTCCGACGACGGCAGCATCCGCGTCAGCGCGCGCATCCGATTCGATTTTGCCCAGCCGTCTCGCGCCTTGCTTTTCGAATTGAGCGCGCAGCGAGCGATCCTTCACCTCCGCGATCAAGCGCGCCACTTCGCCCTCGAGACGCTTCTGCATCTCCAGAAAATTCCGCTCGAGTTCGGCGATCCGCTTTTTCTGCCGCTCGATCCATTCGGTTTGCAGCGAACGGCGTTCGGCTTCGAGTTGCGCGAGCTCGTCGCGCGCCTGGCCTTTCATATCGTTCACTTCGTCGCGGCTGCGATGGAGATACGCGATCAGGTCCCGCGCCTCCCGAGATTCGGGAGAGAGGCTCGCCTGCGCGTGATTCACCACGCGCGCCGGCAGCCCGAGTCTGCGCGCGATTTCGATGCCGCTCGACGTCCCCGGCACGCCGACCAGCAGCCGATACGTGGGGCGAAGATTCTCTTCGTCGAACTCCATCGCCGCGTTCACGATTCCCGGTGTGGTGGAGGCGTATGCCTTCAACCGGTCATGATGCGTGGTGGCAAGAGTGAGCGCGTGGCGCGTGCGAAATTCCTCGAGCAGCGCGACCGCTAAAGCCGCGCCTTCTTCGGGCGCCGTTCCCGTGCCCATTTCGTCCACCAGAATCAACGACCGGTCAGTCGCGACTTCGAGCATCGATTTCAAGTTCAGCATGTGCGCCGAAAACGTGGAGAGGTCGGCGGCAATCGACTGTTCGTCGCCGATATCCGCCAGGACGTGATCGAAAATCGGTAATTCGGCGCTCGCCGCCGCAACAGGAATGGCCGATTGCGCCGAAAGAGCCGCAAGTCCCACCGTCTTCAGCGAAACCGTTTTGCCGCCGGTGTTCGGCCCGCTGACCACCATGACGGTTTCCCCGCCGCCCAGCGCGAGCGTCAGCGGCACGGTTTTGCGGCCTTGCGGGCGCAATGTGGCTTCGAGCACCGGATTGCGCGCCAATTCCAGGCGCAGCGAATTTCCCGTCGAGAATTCCGGCATCACGCAGTCGTAGTCCCGTGCAAAGCGGCCTCGCGCGAAAATGGAATCGAGATGCGCAATGGACTCCGCGGCGGTTTCGAGCGATCCGCGCTCTGCCCGAAGCCGTTCTGTGAGCTCTTCGAGGATGCGCGCGATCTCCGCCAGTTCGTCTTCGCCAAGCTGGACCAGCCGATTATTCAGATCGATGGCTTCGAGCGGCTCGACGAAAACGGTCTGCCCCGTTCCGCTGGCGCCGTGAACCACTCCCGGCACGGTGCGGCGTTCGGATGCTCGCACCGGAATCACGAAGCGATCGTTGCGCAGGGTGACGTAATCTTCGCCGGCTGGTTCGCCGCGAGCACGCATGATCGCTTCGAGTGAACGCTGGATCTTTTCTCGCGACTGCGCGATTCCCGCGCGGATGCGCTTGAGTTGCGGAGAAGCATCATCGCTGATTTCGCCGTTCGGCAAGACGGCGTGGCGGATGGCCGTCGAAAAGCGGCGCAGATCGGGAAGCGCGCCACTCCCCGCGGCCAGCAAAGGAAACTTCGCGGTGTCGCCCTTAAACGTCTGACGAACTGCGCCGACCGTATCGATCAAAGATGCGGCGTCAAGTAACTCGGCGCTCGTCAGCACCAGCGTCGGCATCCGAAGCCGCTCGAGCCAAGGTTCCGGATCCGCGAGAGAGCCGAAACCGAACTCCGAGCCAGCGCGAAGATACGCTGCCGCTTCGCGCACAAGCGCAAACTCATTGCGAAGCCCTTCCGCATCTTGTCGCGGCTCGAGTGCGTGGATCGCGCGACGCCCCGGCGCGCACGTCGTAAAGCCGCCGGCGATTTCCTTCAGCTTGTCGAATTCGAGAAGTTCCTGTGCGGAACGCGACACAAATCAACCTCAAACGGATTGTAGCCCGTTTTGCCGGCAGAAAATCAGTTCGACAGAGTCACTGGAGGACCGGGCGGCTGCCGAGCGCCTCTCATTTTTTCTTCTTGGGATGAGATGGAGCGAGCGTTTGGACCATGGCAAGGCCGATCACATCGATTGCGGCGTTTGCGTCGCGGCCGTGCTCCGTGCCGTTGTTGCCAAAGATGGCAAAGACGAGATTCTCGCCGCGTTCCGTGGTGGCGTAGCCCGAGATCGCGCGAACGTGCTCGAGCGAACCCGTTTTCGCTTGAATCACGGCAGATCCGGCCACGTGCTTCATCCGAGTTTCGAGCGTTCCATCAACGCCGGCAATCGGAAGCGTCGAGAGAAACTCAGCGCCCCAGGGTTGATGCGCCGCATATCGCAGCAACGCCACCATGGCGCGCGGCGTCACCAGATCGTCTCGAGCGAGCCCCGAACCGTCCGAGAGAACGACGTCACCGACCGCCACTCCCGCCGTCTTCAGAAAATCCTGCTCGATCTTCAGCCCGGTATCGGTGGAACCAAAGCCTGCTTTTTCGCGCGCCACGGTTCGCAGCAGAAGTTCTGCATGCAGATTCTGGCTGATCTTGTTCGTCAGGCGAATGCTTTCGATCAGCGGCAGGGACGCATGATCCGCCAGAACAATCGCGTTGGGGCCTGCGGCGCTTGGCAGCGGTGGTGGAGGAGGTGGAGACACGCCGTTGCTGTCGCTGGTCTCGGGGGGCGGTGCATGTACCACACGGGTCACGCCGGTTACATGAACGCCTCGCTGTTCGAAAAGCTGTTTCAGCGCAACCGCCGCGGTTTCGGCAGGAGACGTCATCGCGAGTTCGAGATCGGCCGGCGCATGTCCGACGGGAATCGTCCCTCTCAGCATCAGGAAATTGGGGCCCGGCTGCCGCACGACTGCAAAATACGGATTGCCGCCGGGAGCCGAAGTTGTGATCTGGCTGTCGAAGCCATCGAGCGCCGCGCTCGGCTGAACCGTCAGAATCGCAGGATCACCTTCGCGGACGCCCGGCAGCACCTGAATCGAAATCGAGTTGTCGTTGAACGCGATTGCGCCGATCGGCGCCCCGAACTCAAAAAACATGTCGCCGATGGTCCAGCCGGCCGGATACGGATCGTACGGCAAGTAACTGTCGTCAGCCACCAGGTCGCCGTCGATTTCCTTCAATCCCTTCGCGATCGCCTCATCCACCATCTCGGCCAGGATTTTCTCGGCCGGCCCATCGCGCTCGGTTTTCAATTCGTACGGAAACTTGCGATTGGAGATGTCAGGATCGCCGCGACCGACGAAAACCAGGTCTCCGGCAAGCCGGCCGTCGTCACCAAGAGGGCCGGATGTCTCGAGAGTCGTGTGGAACTGATATCCGGCCCCGAGATTCGCCAGCGCAAAGGCGGTGGTGATCACCTTCGCGTTTGAGGCCGGCATGAAGAAATGATCCGAGTTAAGGTCGTAGAGCACTTCGCCCGTGTCTCGATCCGCGACGAGAATGCCCCAGAAAACTTTCCGCGCGTGCGCGTCAGCGAGAGCCGCATCCACTCGCGCCCGGAAGCGAGTGGCGTCGAGCCGCGATCTTGTCTTCGTGGCGACGCCCGGAGAAACATCCTTCAAGCGAGGACTTGCGTTCGCCGCCCGGCGAAACGGCGGAAGCGCCACGCATGCCAATGACAGAACTCCCAGCAGCCAAATTTTGTGCCAAGCATGGTGCTTGTGGAGGTTAGCTCGCATTCGAAATGCCACACCGCTCCGGCTCAAGAGTCAAGGTGCGAAAGCGTCCGATTATAAGCCATGGCTCCTGGGCTTGGGCCGCTTCCCCAGAAAAGTTGCGCCTGCGGGAGCAAATTCAATATGATGATGTCCCAGCTCAGGAGGAACAGAATGAAAAAAACACTCTTTTGTTTGCTAGCAGCGGCACTGATTGGCCTTCCGGCTTTTCTTACCTCGTCATCCGTCCGCGCTGACGACAAAACGAAAGACGAAGGACGGCTCGAAAACGCCGGCATGGTCATCAAGGAGATTCTGGATATTCCGGACGATATCCCCCAAACCCTTCTCGACAAGGCCGACTGCGTCATCGTGATGCCGTCCGTTATCAAAGGAGCTATCGGAATCGGCGGCAGCTACGGCCGCGGCGCAATGACTTGCCGCAGCGGCGATAATTTCCAGGGCCCGTGGGGCGCTCCCACGATGATGGCGCTCGAGGGGGCAAGCTTCGGCTTCCAGCTCGGAGGCCAGGCCACCGACTTTGTTTTGCTCGTGATGAACCAGCGCGGCGCCAGTTCGATTTTGAGCAGCAAGGTGAAACTGGGAGCAGATGCTGCGGCAGCCGCCGGACCGATGGGCCGCGACGCATCAGCGGAAACGGACGTCACGATGCGCGCGGAAGTGCTCACCTACTCGCGCTCGCGCGGCCTTTTCGCGGGTATCTCGCTCGAAGGCTCCACGTTGAGGCCCGATAACGACGCGAACGAGCGAATCTACGGCAAGAAAATCGATGCCAAAGAAGTCGCGCTCCACGGTGCCGTTCCGATTCCGCCGTCGGCGAGGGTCCTCATCTCCACGCTGAATCAACACAGCCCCAAGAACCTTTCCAAGTAACGCTCGCATCCAAGCCGCGCCGGGGACCCGCAAGCCTCCGGCGCGGTAAAAACCCCAAAAGTGGTTGGCCGCTCCCTTTCCCTTCGAGTTGACTTTCACCCGAATATGACCTAGAGTCAATTCTGAGGCAAGGTCATACATGAGATTAAATCCGTCAAAGACGCTTCGCGCGGAAGAACGCCGCAGAGCCTCCAGGCCCCGCGTCGACCGCCGCGAACGCCACCGCGTCGAAATGCGCGAACGCATCTTCCGCGCTGCCCTCCAGCTCTTCGCTGCGCGCGGCTATCTCCAAACTACGGTGGAAGACATCACCGAAGCGGCCGATGTTGGCAAGGGAACCTTCTTCAACTATTTCCCCACGAAGGAACACGTGCTTGAAAGGTATGGCGAAGAAAGAGTGGAAGCCGTTGCGCGCGCTTTGGAGAAAGCCCGAACCGGAAATGAATCGGTGCTTGCGGTCTTGAGGGAGCTTGCCACGGACTTGGCCGGACAATCCTCCGAAAGCCCCGAACTGCTTCGTTCGGTATTTTCGGCGAATTTCGCTTGCGGGCCCGTCCGTTCTGAACTGCGGAAGCGCATCCATCGGGCGCGCCAGCTCCTTGCTGAGATTCTGGTTCTTGGCCAGGAACGGGGCGAGATCCGGCGGGACCTCGCGGCTCCGGAGCTGGCTCGGTTGATTCGCTTGATATTCATGGGCGTCACGATGGCGTGGGCCGTGAATCCGGAGTTGTCGCTGCGCAAGACCGCGGAGCAGGTTTGGGAGCTTCTTTCTCCCAGTTTCGCATTGCATGGGACGCACGGTCAGAAGAACCGCAAACCGTGAGTCTTTGGAGGCTCTGGTTTCATCCATGACTGTATGTCGAGGAGGCTGCTAGTGATACGCCGTGGTTTTATCCCGCCAGTGAAAACGGTACTTATGACTGCGCTCCTGTTCACCCCAGCCGTCGGCACCCGCGCGCAACTGCCGGGCGGCGCATCGGGTTCCTCGTCAGGTTCTCAATCGAGCGCCAGCGGCACGGTGCTGCTCACTCCAGCGCCCCCTCAATCCCAGAGCAACTTTTCCGGCAGCGTGCCGACTAAGGCAGTTCCCGGCGTGCTTCCGCTCTCGTTGCAGGACGCGATTGATCGCGGATTGAAACAAAACCTCGGAGTCCTGCTTTCGAGTGCGGACGTTACGTCGGCGCGAGGGCAACGCTGGAAGCAATTGAGCGATTTGCTTCCTCACGTGAACGCAACGCCGTACATCGACGTTTCGCAGGTCAATTTGAAGGAGTTCGGGTTCAGTTTCAGCGCTCCCGGATTCAATATCCCCAGTGTCGTCGGCCCGTTTTCGTACTTCGACGCGCGTGCGAATCTCAGCCAGGAGCTGTTCGACTGGAAGTCCATCCAAAACACGCACGCTGCGACGGAGCGTCTCAAATCCAGCGAACACACATTTAAGGACGCGCGCGACCTGGTGGTTCTCGCGGTCGGCTACAACTACCTGCTCGCGATTGCCGACGAAGCGCGCATTGAGACCGCCGATGCGCAGGTGAAAACGGCGCAAGCCCTTTACAAGCAGGCCAGCGATCAAGTGCAGGCCGGCACCTCTCCCGCGATCGACGCCCTGCGCGACCAGGTAGAACTTCAAACGCGCCAGCAGCAATTGATTCAGGCCAGGAACGACTTCGCGATTCAGAAACTCACGCTCGCCCGCGTGATCGGGCTTGCCTCCGGTCAGGAATTCGAATTGACCGACAAATCTCCCTACCAGCCTTTCGAGGGAATAACCATCGAGCAAGCCGAGAAGCGCGCCTACGATTCCCGTTCCGATTTCCAGGCCGCCCAAGCAGACGTCCGCGCCGCTGAATACGCCCGCAAGGCTGCTACCGCGGGATATTATCCGTCTCTGACTTTCAACGCGGACTACGGCGTCGCCGGGCAGCATCCCGACGCCTCGCACGGTGTGATGGACGCCCGCGGCACGCTTACCATTCCCATCTTCCAGGGCGGCAGCGTTCACGCCGACATTCTTCAGGCTCAGGCTCAGCTCGACCAGAGCCGGGAGCGCCTCGAGAATCTGCGCAGCCAGATTGACGCCGACGTGCGCATCGCGCTTCTCAACCTCGAGTCTTCCTCGCAACAGGTCGAAGTGGCAAAAAGCAATATTGATCTAGCCGGACAGACGCTCACCCAATCCCGCGATCGTTTCGCTGCCGGCGTCACCGACACCGTCGAAGTTGTCCAGGCCGAAGAGCAAGTGGCGAGCGCGAACGAGCAGTACATTTCGAGTCTCTACAATTTCAACTACGCAAAAATTTCTCTCGCCCGTGCGTTGGGCGTCGCCGAAGAAGGCGTGAAGCAATACTTCAAAGGACACTGACCCATGCCATCCAGAACGGAAGCGGAAGTCGCTCCCAACCCTCCTGCCGAGCAGCCATCCGCCTCGGAAACGCATTCGGCCTCGCCGCCTCCGCCGCGTGCCGGATCGAGAAGTTTTCTGCGCTCGAATCCGCGCGCCCGTGTGCTTTTGATCGGTGCAATCATCGTGCTGGTGATCGGCGGCATTTTCGCGTGGAGGTATTTTGCGAGCTATGAGTCCACCGACGACGCCGAAGTGGACGGCCACCTGATGCCCCTTAGCGCGCGGATCTCCGGCTACATTTCCAAAGTCAACGTGGACGACAACCAGGCCGTGAAGGCCGGAACCGTCCTCGCCGAAATCGACCCGAAGGACTATCAGGTTGCGGTCGCCAAGGCGCAGGCCGATCTGGACGACGCGATTGCCAACGCGCAGTCGCTGAACATTACGGTGCCGATCACCAACGTCAACACAACGAGCCAGTTGTCGTCTTCCCAGGCGGACATCGTAAACGCGCAGGCCGGCATTTCCGCGGCCCAGCAGCAGTATGACGCGGCGGAGGCACAGCTCACCGAAGCGGAGGCCAACGACGTCAAAGCGCAGAACGACCTGGTGAGATACAAGCAGCTTGTCGATAAACAGGAAGTCTCGCAGCAGACATACGACCAGGCGGTCGCGGCTGCGAAGTCCAGCGCGAGTTCGGTGGCCGCGGCCCGCGCGTCGGCAGCAGCCGCCCTCCAACAAGTGAGCCAGGCAAAGGCTCGCCTCGCCCAGTCGGACGCGAATTTGCGAGCCTCGCAAACAGGGCCGCAGCAAGTGGCTTCCTCTCGCGCGCGCGCTCGTTCCGCTGAAGCTCAGGTCATGCAAAAGCAGGCGGCCCTCGAGCAAGCGCAACTCAACCTCGGCTACACGAAAATCTTCGCCCCGGTCGACGGCGTCGTATCGAAGAACGCCGAAGTCGGGATGAACGTGCAGCCGGGACAGCAGCTCTTTTCGATCGTGCCCCTGAATGACGTGTGGATAACCGCAAATTTCAAGGAGACGCAGCTCAAATACATGCGCCCGGGGCAAAAGGCGGAAGTTAAAGTCGATGCCAACGGCCGCACCTACAAAGGGCACGTCGACAGTATTGCCGGTACGAGCGGCGCGAAGCTCAGCTTGCTGCCGCCGGAGAATGCGACGGGCAACTACGTCAAAGTGGTGCAACGCATCCCGGTGAAGATTGTCCTCGAGCAGGGAGAAGACAGCGATCACTACTTGCGGCTCGGGATGTCCGTCGAACCCAAAGTTTTCGTGAAATAGCAGCGAATTAGCATGGATTCTGTGAACTCAAATTCGCAGCCGCTATTGGTGCGCCCGGACAACTCCGGGCGGCCGCTACTCCGGCATTCAACGGTCAGGCGCTCAACCCGCCTGCTATCAATCCCCCTGCTATCAATCCCTGGATCATCGCGCTCACGGTGACTCTCGCGACGTTCATGGAAGTGCTCGACACCAGCGTGGCCAACGTCGCCCTGCCGCACATTGCGGGCAGCCTCTCGGCGAGCACCGACGAGAGTACGTGGGTGCTGACGTCCTACCTCGTATCGAACGCGATCGTTCTCCCCATGAGCGGCTGGTTCTCGTCGCTGATCGGGCGCAAACGCTTTTATATGTCGTGCGTCGCGCTCTTCACCATCAGCTCCTGCCTCTGCGGCTTAGCTCCGAGTCTTCCGATGCTGATTGTTTTCCGCGTACTGCAGGGCGCGGGCGGTGGCGGGCTGCAACCCAGCGAGCAAGCGATTTTGGCGGACACATTCCCGCCGCGGCAGCGTGGCATGGCGTTCGCGGTGTATGGCATGGCGGTGGTGCTCGCGCCTGCGATCGGCCCAACTCTGGGCGGCTGGATCACCGACAGTTTTAGTTGGCGCTGGATTTTCTTCATCAATATTCCAGTGGGCATCATTTCGCTGCTGCTCACGAACCGCCTGATCACCGATCCGCCGTACATGCGCCGCGAAAATCGCAAGACGTTTCGCATCGATTATATCGGCCTGGGCCTGCTCGCTCTCGGACTCGGCGCCCTGCAAGTGGTTCTCGACAAGGGCGAGCGCGACGACTGGTTCGGCTCGCACTTCATTCTGATCACGACGACCATTTCCATCTCGGCTTTGATCGCGGTAGTTGTTTGGGAATGGAAGCACAAACATCCCATCATCGACCTGCACCTCTTCAAAGACCGCTCGTTCGCCATCGGCAATCTGCTGATGTTCATGGTGGGTTTTGCGCTGATGTCGAGCACGGTGCTGATCCCGCTATTTTTGCAGACGATGATGGGCTATACGGCGCAGGAAGCGGGGCTCGCGCTGATGCCCGGCGGATTCGCGATTATTTTGGTCATGCCGCTGGTGGGATTCTTGCTCGGCAGGTACGACGCTCGAAGACTCCTGCTTGTGGGGTTTACGCTGCTCGCGGTCGCGCTCTTCTACATGACCCACTTCAATCTCTCGATCGACTTTCGCCACGCCGCATTGGCTCGGCTCGTCCAGGCCCTGGGACTCGCGTTCCTCTTTGTGCCGATTAACACCGCGGCCTACGCGTTCCTGCCGAAAGATAAAAACAATGCGGCCTCGGGACTGATCAATCTCTCGCGCAACGTGGGCGGCAGCGTGGGAATTTCCGTCGTCACCACCATGCTTTCGCGCCGCACCCAATTCCACCTGGCCAAACTCTCGGACCACGTCCATCCCGGCAACGCGAAAATGCAGGCGATGCTCAGCGCCGCAAGTCACATGCTGATGGCTCGCGGTTCAGGCGCCTACGAGGCCTCGCATCAAGCCTACGCGCTCGTCTCCAACATGCTGGCCCGGCAAGCTACCATGCTTGCCTACGTCGACGACTTCTGGCTCGTCGGCGTCGCGGTTGTCACCATGATTCCGTTCGTATTCCTGATGAAAAAAGTGAAACCGGGCGGCCCGATCGCAGTACACTGAACCTGTTAGGTTCAGGGTTTGTCCGCCTCGGCGGGCGATCTTGAAACCCTTGGGGACGCCGTGGAAGAAATTCGGACAATTACAATCGAGCGGGAGTATGGCAGCGGCGGCGCCATGATCGCCGAGCGCCTCGCGAAGCAGCTTGGCTGGAAGCTTTGGGATGGCGAGCTCACCGAGGAAATCGCGCGCGTCGCCAAAGTCACCCGCGAAGCTGCCTGCCGCTGCGATGAGCGCGTCGATCCCTTGCTCTCCCGCCTGTTTCGTGTGTACGCCCGCGGCAGCTACGAGCGCACCCTGCCTGGAACGGAAACGCAGCATTTCGATGCGGACACGATGGTCAAGCTGCTGCAGAAAGTGATTGAAGAGGCGGCCTCCAAGGGCAGGTGCGTCATCGTTGGACGCGGCGCGCCGTACATCTTGCGCAACCGGCCCGACGCATTTCACGTTTTCATCTACGCGCCCGTGGAAGAGAAGGTCCGCAGGCTCAAGTCCATCGGCCAATCAGAAAAAGAAGCCCGCCAGTTGGTCCAGGAAGTCGATCACGAACGCGCGACGTTCATCCGCCACTACTTCGGCAAAGAATGGCCCTGCCGCTCGCTTTACAACTTGATGATCAACTCCCAATTCGGCGACGAGCACGTCGTCGAAACCATCCTCCAAAATGTCGCCGCCCTCGAAAAGGCCCGCGTCCCGCAAGAAGCCACCAACGCCTCCTGAGCTCCCAGACTCCGAAGAAATTACTCCCGCCGTGACGATCTCTTGCTGACGCGACCCTCTTCCCGTACTCTGATTCTTTTCTTGAGAACCTTTCGGCGATGGAATGAGGACGCTGTATGGTTTGTGCGATTTGCGAGAAGCGGCCGGCGAAGCGGTTTTGCCCCGCGAAGGGCGAAAAGATTTGCGCGATCTGCTGCGGCCGGGAGCGCGAGGTAACCATCGACTGCCCGCCCACTTGCGCTCACCTCGTTACCGCGCACCGATATGAAGCCGAACACCGAAATCTGACCCCGCGAGAAGAATTTCCCTACCGCGATATCGAATTCCCGGTGGAATTTGTTTACGACCGTTGGCCCGTAGTCGCCGGACTCGCCGGCACAATCAACGCGTTCCAGACTCAGAACAAGGAGCTCAACGACGCAACAACGCGCCTCGCGCTCGAAGCATTCGCGGAAACGTATCGCACACTCGGCACAGGAATCTACTACGAGCGGCCGCCTGACTCGCCGGTGGCTCGCGCCTTATACGCGCAGATCGCAGGCTTCCTTCAGGAATTCCGCAAGCAGCAAGTCGATCGCGCCGGATTTCCTTCCCTGAAGGATTCCGACGTTTTCCTCCTGCTCGTCTTCCTGCTGCGCGTCTCGAAGCAGCAGACCAATGGCCGGCCGCTTTCGCGCGCGTTCCTCGGCTTCCTCCGCGAGCGCTTCCCTCAACCAGCAGCGGAAAAAGAATCTTCGCGCATCATCGTGCCGTAGCGGGTGCCGCACGTGCGGGTCGGGCTGCGGTCTTCGCGTGTTTCGCAGTCGTCGGGTGCTCGGTTGCTGCCGTCACCGCGCCTGTGCTCCGTCCCGATGGGAGCGGCGGACGGCTCGCGGCGAACGCCGCGAGGCATAGAAGCGAAAACGCCAAAGTCATCGCCGAGACGGTCTTCACCTTTAGCCCGCGCACCGGCTTCAGTGCGGGGCGAGGCGCCACTTGTGCCAACTCCGCTCTCGCACCTCGGTTCCTCGCACTCCTTCTTCTCGGTCTCGTTTGCGGCATCGCTATTCTCCTTGGTCCAGCGCCAGAGCCAACTGAGGCGAGTGCCACGACTCCGACGTTCGCGGTTGTGGACGTGAGCCCAGCCCGTATTTCTGGCGCAGGCCTTCTACGAGCGCCTTGATTCGCTTGCGATACTCCTCCGGCGCATCGCCGTAGCCCCGATAGAAATCGCGGTAGCGCCCCGCGAGCTTCGGGAATTTCGCCTCGAGAAACTCCATAAACGGCTTCCACGACGACGGCATCAGAAACAGCACATTGGCCGCCAGCCACTGCGCGCCCGAATCGCGGGCGGCGCGCACCAGCGCCTCGAGATCTTCCTCGCGATCCGTCAAGCCGGGCAATACGGGCATCGCGTTCACTCCGACGGCGATCCCCGCCTCGCGAAGTTTGCGGATTGCCTCAAGCCGCAGGTCCGGCCGAGGCGCGCGTGGTTCCAGCATCCGCGCAAGCCGCGTGCGCACCGTCGTCACCGTCATGTGAATCGTGATCGACGACCGCTCGGATATCCGTTGCAGCAGGTCGATGTCGCGCACCACCAGATTCGATTTCGTGGTGATTGAGAGGCTCAGGCCTTCGCGGTGCGCCATTTTCTCCAGGATCGCGCGCGTGGTTCCGAACTCTTTCTCCGCTGGTTGGTAGGGATCCGTTGCAGTGCCGATTGCGATGTGCTCGCCCCAGATTTTTTCGCTCGAAAGATCGCGCTCCGCCAGCGCTCCCGCGTCCTTCTTGATGTAAATCTTCGACTCAAATTCCGATCCGTCGAGCTCCATATACTCGTGCGTGTACCGCGCGTAACAATAATGGCACCCGAACTCGCAGCCTCGGTACGGATTCACCGTCCAGCGAAACGGTACTCGTTCCGAGTTGCACTGGTTCAGGATCGATTTGACTGGAAGTAGGAAGTATTCCGTCCCGCGCTTGGCTTCGGCGCAGGGGGAGGAGGCGGCGAGGCGCGCAATGCCGACCAGTTCCGTAGCGGGCTTCGTTCTCCGGTCGGGTGCCGGAGGGGGCGCGGAAGCTCCGTTCGGGGGCTCACAATTGCCGTGGCGAGCGGCTGTGGGGAAAAGGGTGAGACTGGTCTGCTTCGCAGAGGTTCGGCGGCGTCGAATCGTCGCCGGAACCACTCGAAGCATGGGAGAAGTGGCCATTGGTAACCTCGCCGCACCAGCGCATAGTATTCGCTTTTGTTTCGCTATGTCAAGCCAAAAGTTTCGCTATTCATTCGCCTGTACGACTGGCCAAGGTGTGGTAGCGGAAATCGTGCCCGCAATCGGCCGTCCTGCTCAATTCCAGCCGATATACTGGCCCATACAAGCGGTGGATATCCGAAAGAGCCTCTCGAGGGGCAGGACTGTGGCGGAAGTCGGCATCCTGATCATAGACGACGACATCGTCAGCCAGCGCGCGCTGAAGCACGTCCTCGATTCCGAGGGCTGGCGCGTCCGCATCGTGCCGCTGGCTTCGCAGGCCTTGCCAGAGCTCGCCACCGGCCTCTGGAGGCTCGTGATCGTCAATGTCGCCTTAACCGACCTTCGCGGCCCGGTCTTCGCGATCCTGCGCGAGCTGGCCTTGGCGGACCCAAAGGGTCCTTCGGAGGAATCGCCCCAGACCCAGGGAGCGTCGGCGGAAGAGCCAAATGGCGAAGGGCATGATAACCGCACTTCGCACAAGAGCCTTCGTGTACTGTTTCTAATTCCAGTTCTGGCTGCCAAGGACGTCCAGCCGATCCTCGAGCGCGAAGGCCTCCCCTATCTCCATAAGCCATACCATTTACACGAGTTCCTCGAAAAGGTGAGCGAGCTTTTGCTAGAAGCGGGCGCGATCGAGGACCCTATCCGCAGCATGAGCGATTTCCTCGGCGCCAAGAAACGTGGCCGCGTCCGTCGGGCGGCGCGAGATTCTCGCCGCGGTGCGATGTTTGCCTCCCGCGAAGACTACCAAATGACCGAGGAAGAAATGGTCGAATGGGAGCGCCAGGAAGAGGAAG
>Ga0073928_10001348_pt1 | contig 47896 bp, 40 predicted proteins | sample PaiPotPPA55metaG_FD_76969 | JGI IMG/M metagenome (GOLD analysis project Ga0073928, IMG submission 76969) | Iron sulfur acid spring bacterial and archeal communities from Banff, Canada, to study Microbial Dark Matter (Phase II) - Paint Pots PPA... ...
ATCCCCCGGCGAAGTTCACCAGGCCGAAGACGCGCTGCAACGCGCTCAAGCCGACGTTACGTTAGCCGAACAGAAGCAGAAAGACCGCTATTCCAAACCTGAAACCGCGCGCATCCAGGCCCAGGGGGCTGAAGCCCAAGCTGCCTATGACGCCGCCGAAGACGCCCTGCTCAAATCCAGCGTTCGCGCTCCCTTCGACGGCATGGTCTATTCTCTCCCCGTGAAGCAGGGCGCGTTCGTACAAGCTGGCGAGTTGCTGCTTCAGGAGGCCGATCTCTCGCGCATGCTGGTTCGCGCATTTGTCGATGAACCCGATGTGGGCCGTCTCCAGGTCGGACAAAGAGTCGAAATCATTTGGGACGCGCTTCCCGGCCGCGTTTGGACCGGCACAGTGAACACAGTGCCCTCGACGGTAAAGCTGCGGGTCTCGAGAAACGTCGGGGAGACCACTTGCATCGTGGACAATCACGATCTGCGCCTGCTGCCCAACATTAACGTCGGCGTCACCATCGTGGTCGCGGAGCACCACAATGTTCTGACCTTGCAGCGCGATGCTCTGCGCATCGATGAGAGCAAACCTTACGTTTACAAAGTCGTCGACCATCACGTGAAGCGTCAGCCCATTGAGTTTTCCCTGCAAAATCTGACTCGCGTCGAAATCACCTCTGGACTCGCCGCCGGCGACGTCGTGGCCTTGCCTGCGGAAGAATCCAAACCCCTGTTCGATGGCGCTGCCGTCAAGGTAGTCCCGTAAGGCATGCGCTGCACAATGCAGTTCGATTCGCGTCCTAGGCTCGGTCGATGTTTGCTTTCGCTCCTGGTTGTCACCGCTTTCCTGCAGCTGGCGCGCGCGGCCAGTAGTCCCAAAGACCTTCTTGCCGCCGGCGAGGTCGACAAAGCCGTCCAGACATTGGAGCAGCAGGTCAGCCGCTCCGCCGCCGACGCCGCATCCTATAACCTGCTGTGCCGCGCCTATTTCATGATGGACGAGTGGGACCGCGGCATTCCCGCCTGCGAACGTGCCATCAAACTCGATCCTCAAGAAAGTCTCTACCATCTTTGGCTGGGCCGTATTTATGGAGAGAAAGCCGCTCGCGCCGGATTCCTCTCCGCAGCCGGCTTGGCGAAGAAAGTTCGCAGTTCATTCGAACGCGCCGTGGAATTCGATCCCAGAAGTTGGGAAGCGCGCACCGATCTGGCCGAGTTTTATCTCGAAGCTCCGTCCATCGTGGGCGGAGGGCAGGACAAAGTCCGCGGGCAAGCGGACGCATTGTTCGCATTCAATCCCGCAATGGCGCACTGGGTGCTGGCCCGCATGGCAGGAAAGAACAAAGACTTCACTGCCGCCGAGCGTGAATACCGGGCCGCGATTGAGACCAGTCACGGCACAGCGCAGAACTGGCTGCACCTGGCCCAATTCCTGGCCCATGCAAAACGTCTGGACGAAATGGAGCAAGCCCTCCGCACCTTGGAGTCCAGCCCAGTCGACCGTCCCGATTCGCTCATGGACGCCGCCAGTCTTTTGCTTCGCAATGGCCGCGATCATTCCCTAGCCATACGCCTCCTGCATCGCTATCTCGCCTCTCCCGCAGAGGAGGGCCCAGCCTTCAAAGCCCACGATCTTCTGGGCCAGTTACTGGAAAAGCAAGGAGACCGACGAGCCGCCGCCGGAGAATATCGTGCTGCCCTAGCTATGTCGCACACCTTCAACCGCGCTCGGGAGGACCTGAAGCGAGTCGAACCTTGAGACTATCGCGGATATCGCATGTCTCCCGCCTTTGGAGAGGTCGCGGTTTTCGTCTTCGTAGTGCTTCTGCCCAGTCCGACATTTAAAATCTCGTTGGCATCCGATGGTTCATGAAATCATTTCTGGATTCGCCGGGAAAAAGATCGCTCAGAAATATCGTTCAGCAAAGATCGTTCGGAAAAAATGGTTCAAAAAAGATCGCTCGGAAAGGGTCGCAATGAAAACTTCTTATCGCGGTGAGCGTGCCGCAAAGTGGATTCTGGTATTCCTTCTACTTCCCGCTTCGCTACGGGCTGAACCTGTCTCTCTCAAGCGCGTCGTCGAGCTGGCTCTAAGCCACGCCAGCGGTGCGGCGATCACCGCGGCTGACGAACTGCATGCCGCCGCCAGCTATCGCGAGTTGCACAACAATTACATCCCTCAACTTTCCACCGGAGCAGGTTTGGGCTATTCGTACGGCTTTCCTCTTGCCCTGGAAGGATCGGCACCTGCTCTGTTCAACGTCACCGCACAATCCGCATTGTTCAATCCCGCGTTGCGCGCTAACGAGCGCGCCGCGAAGGCCGACTCCGCCGTCGCTGCGTTCAGGACCAAAGATCAGCGCAACCAGATAATTCAGGACGCCGCTCTAAGTTATGCCGAACTCGCCAAATGGGAACAGCGCCTGGCCCGGCTCGAGGAGACGGAAGCCGACGCCGACAAACTACAAGCGGCAGTCGCCAATCGCGTGAAAGAAGGCGTCGACAGCGAAGTCGAAGGTCTCAGGGCTCGCCTCACCGCCGCGCGCGTCCGACAGCGCATCACCGAGGCACAAGACGCAGCCGACGTTCTGCGCGAACACCTCTCCACACTCACAGGCCTTCCCCCCGCAAACCTTCAGACCGACCCCGACTCCATCCCTGCGCCGCCTGCTACTGCAACGACGGAAGAGGCCGCGAAAGATGCCGCCACGTCCAATCCCTCGGTGCAAGCCGCCGTCGAACACGCCCGCGCACAGTACTTGCGAGCTCAGGGAGAACATCGCTCTTTGTGGCCGAGCGTCGATTTCGCCGCGCAATATGCCCTGCTCTCAAAATTCAACAACTATCAGAACTATTACATTCCGTCCCGGCCATGCACCACATCGCTTGGCGAGTTTCTGTGCGTGACCAGCAGCTTCCAACAGAACAACGCAACCATCGGCGCCAGCATTCGATTTCCGCTGCTTAACCTATCCCAACGTTCCCGCGCCCAAGCTGCCGATGCCGAGGCCTTGAAAGCTACTAAACAAGCGGAAGCGGCCCGCAACCAGGTCACTGAAGAAACTTTGCGTCTGCGGCGGTCCGTCGCCCAAATGCAAGCTGCGCGCGACGTGGCCCAACTGGAATACGAAATCGCGGAGAAAAGTCTAACGGCGGTCCAAACTCGCATCGACGCCGGGACGGCAACGCTTCGCGATCTCGGTGACGCCCGCTATCAAGCCAGCGAACGCTTCATCGCCCTTCAGGACGTGACCTTCGAACTCGAACGCAGCCAACTCGGCGTCCTGCGCTCGACAGGAGATTTGGAAAAGTGGGCCTTGGGCACGCCCTGAAGGAACGAAAGAAAAGTTGCAAAACCGACTCTTTAGGAAACGCCTGAAACGAAATCCTTAGATCCCGCTGCGCAATGTCTTCACCATCCTGCGAATCGCCTTCTCATCGCGCCGGTACCAGCGCCACTGTCCCTTCTTGGTCGCCTCCACCAACCCAGCCTTCGTCAAAATGCCCATGTGATGAGAAATAGTAGGCTGCGAAAGGCGAACGCGCTCCTCAATATCGCCCGCGCATAAGCAAGGTTCCACCGCGCCCGCTTTATGCCCCGCTGCCTTGGCCTCTGCTTCACCCTGTTTGAGAGCCTGCAGAATCCGCCGTCGCGTCGGGTCGGCTATAGCGTGTAGCGCGCAGTCGAGTGAAGCTTCATTGGAAGACATCGTTGGGGAAGACACGGATGGACTAGGAATAACGCGGAAATCGATCGATGTCAATGTAGTAATAGGGGCTTTGTCATTCTGACCCGCGAGCGAAACGCGAGCGGCGGAGGAATCTGTTTTTACGCGAGACGCCGTTACTTCTTCAGAATCGGACTATATCCATCCGCGATCAACCGCGCGCGCATCGCCTCCGCGTCCTTGATGTCGGGAAATGGTCCCACCTGCACATGAAACAGCTTGTCTGCGGTCACGGACGTCGCCACAAACGCCGGATAGTCTTTCTTCTTGAGCGCGTCCACTAGCGCATCGCCATCTTCCTGTTTACTTACCGCAGCTACTTGCACGAGGTACCCCGACGACGGCAAAGTGGTTGCCGGATCCGCCGTATTGGCTGCAGGCGGCTGCGCCGCGTCCGCAGGCGCCGTCGCTGCCGGCTCCGTTTTTGCGTCGACCGCGGGCGTCAACTCAGGATTGGCGTCCTTCTGTTCCACCGACTTATAGAACGTCATGGGCGCCGTGGCCGGCAATCCGCTGCTGCCTTTGGTTGTGCCCGGAACGATCTGCGGCGAACCGGCTGCGCTCGCCGTGGTGATCGCCGGCTCCGACTTCCGCCCCAGCGAATATCCCACCGCGAAAAACAGCGCGCAGATTCCGACCAGCCCAAAGAACAGGAATAACAACTTGCCCGTTCCCAGTGTGATTTCCGTATCTTGTGTGGAAGCCATAGTCAAACTCCAGGAATTTTCTAGCGAGCGAACGCACTACATTTTTACGCAGTCTTTGCCGGTGCCGACCCGTTTCCGCTCCCCAACAATTTCTGCAGCCCCGAGAAAAAGTCCACCGGCACGGGGAAAATTACCGTCGTATTTTTTTCCACGCCAATCTCAGTGAGAGTCTGCAAGTAGCGCAACTGCACGCTGACCGGCTCGGTCGCCAGCAAATGCGCTGCATCCACCAACCGCTGCGCCGCCGAGAACTCGCCCTCGGCGTGAATAATCTTTGACCGTTTCTCGCGCTCCGCCTCCGCCTGCTTAGCCATGGCGCGCAACATCGACTCCGGCATGTCCACCTGCTTGACCTCGACGTTGGTAACCTTCACACCCCAGGGCGAAGTGTGCTGGTCGAGAATGCTCTGCAGCCGCAGATTGATTTTTTCGCGATGCGAAAGCAGTTCATCCAATTCCTGCTCGCCCAAAACCGATCGCAGCGTGGTCTGCGCGAATTGCGAAGTCTGATACACGTAATTTGAAACCTCGACCACCGCCTTGTTCGGGTCGATCACACGCAGAAAGATGACGGCGTTCACCTTCAGCGTGACATTGTCGCGGGTAATAATATCCTGTGGCGGAACTTCCAGCGCCTCCTGCCTTAGCGACACGCGAACGATGCGATCGATCGGCGCGAACACCAGCGTTACCCCCGGTCCTTTCGCCGTAGCCAGTAACCGTCCCAGCCGAAAGATCACTCCGCGCTCGTATTCAGCCAGAATCTTGATGGAACTGAGAATGTATATCGCAACAACAACAATGACGATCGTGCCAAAACCAAAGCTCAGAGATTCCACAAAACGCCTCCGCCTGGGACCACGAAGAACACCTACCGCGGATTGTATAGCAGTCAGAAGGACTCCGTGCGCAAATCGCGGGTACGAAAGTTACCTGCCTTGATGCGCCAGCCCATAGGCGGAAATAACTTAACTGCGGTCCCGATCAATCCCCTGATCCATATAGATCCAGAGGACTCGCGCCCTCTTCTCGGATGATTCGGCTCCTGTACTGAGTTGTGAGTTCTCGATAAGGCGAAGCCGCGAGGCGGCGTAAGAATACAGCCCACGGCGCTAGCCGTGGGTGATATTAGCATTATGAACAAGCCCCGAAGGGGCGAAAGAACAACCGCGGCAAACAATCTGGAAGCCGCAATTCTTAAAACGCTCCCTTGCCTTTCAGCAAACGATCCAGAACTACCGCGCCGCCCGCGCCACCTGGATGCGCGTTGCATCCACCGAAATGGGCCGCTGAATCTCCATCTCGATCGAAGTCCCCACTGGCAGCTTCACATCCGGACCATGCTTGAGCAATGCCCACGCCACTCCACCCGCGAGCCCGGCAAGACCTCCGTACCGCGCACCGTTATAACCACCGGCAGCCAGCCCGCCGATGCTTCCCACGGTGCCACCAACAGCGGCTCCCTTCGCGGCATCCTCGATCCTCTTCCCAGTGTCTTTATCCGCCTGTATCGTCCCTTCCTTATCCTTCACACTATTGTCGTCCGCCCCCGGCGTATTCTGCACCGAAGCCGGCAGCATTACGGTGTAGCCGCTGGGATAAATCATCGAGGTAAAATGCAGCAGAAGTTCCGCTCGCTGCTTCGACCGCCCGGCGTGCTGCACCCGAGAAATCTTTCCCTGAATGTAAGTCCCCGCCGGAACCAGAATGCGATCGTTCACCACAAATGGAAACGTGGTCGAAGCATAGACGGGATCGCCTTCGCGCGCATTCTTGGTTGAAATGGCCTGCGCCAGCGACAAAGGAATTTTCGTCCCGGCTGGGATCACCGCGGCACTCGGATCCTGCGCCTCTGCCGGAGTGGCCGCAGCTGGAGCGGCACTCACCTCTTTCGCCTGAGGTGCAGGGTTTGTTTGAGCTGGACTCGAAGATCGCGAGCCGGAATCCGCCGGCTTCGCCGTATCCACCGCCTGCCCGAACGCCATTCCCGAAACCAGAAGTATCATTAAAAGCTCGCGCATTCCCACACCTCCTCGGCGCACGTCCCACCCACTCAGACACAGAGATTATCACGCCTCAGCCGCTAGGATGCGGCCTTCCCGACCCAGAGTTATCCGCCCCCGGACTCAGTCACCCCTTAGCCTGCCAAGCCTGACCGTGGTGGTATGCCCAGTTGCCAATGTGCCCGGCGCGAGCGGCGGCGACTCCGGTCTCTACCGGCGCGTTCGGCTCTTTGCGTGTCTTGATGCACTCGAAGAAATTCTCCATGTGTGAAATCGTCCCATCGCGGAAGCTGTGTTCGCTGAGAACCGGATTCTGCTCCTTCGGAACGCCTTCGCGATAAACGGTGAAGCCGCCGCGATCGATCTTCAACGTTGCCTCGGTTCCCCGAAACTCGATGCCCCCATCGTCGATGGACGAATTCATCATGCCCTCATACACCACATCAAAGCCGGGATAACGGAAGGCCGCCTGAATAGTGTCCGGGCAATCCCACTGATCGAAAATATATTTGTCGGCGAGCATCTGTGCCTGGCATGGCTGATCGGACTTCATGGCCCAGTGCACCACGTCGATCCAATGCGTGAATAAATCGGTCATCGCGCCGCCGCCAAAATTCCAGTACCAGCGCCAGTAATTAAATTTCTCTTCGCTGAACGGCTGCTCGGGAGCGCCTCCCAGCCAAAGCTTCCAATCGAGCGCCTGGGCGTCAATTGGCTTCGCTGGCCAGTGTCTCTGATAGTTCTGCCACCAATAGGTTCGCACCTGTACGACCTTGCCCAGACTGCCTGCTTGAATCAGATCGACGGCGTCGCGAAAATGCGTCCAACTGCGCTGCTGCATGCCGCACTGCAAAATCTGCTTGCTGGAACGAACCGCGCGCGTCAGCGTGCCGCCTTCTTCCATGGTATGGGTCACCGGCTTTTCCAGATAGACGTCCTTGCCCGCGGCCAGCGCATCAACCGCCATGCGGACGTGCCAGTGGTCCGGCGCCGCAATGATCACCGCGTCCACATCTTTCGCTAAGACGTCGCGATAATCCAGGTGAGTCGTCGCGACGCCGTTGGAGCGTTGCACGACCGCATCGCGGTTGGGCTCGTAGACGTCGCTGACGGCCACAATCTGGTAAGGGGCGACCTTGTCGGCCGAGTCAAGCAGACCCTTCATTCGGTGCCCGGCTCCGATAACTCCGATGCGCAAAGTGTCGTTAGCGCCGAACACGCGGGTTGAAGCGAGCGCGGTAAGTCCGCTGGCGATGAGGAAACTGCGGCGAGTAATCATGTTGGCAGGGCCTCCGTTCCGTTTTGTTGGGACTGATCGTATCAAGTTTCGGTGGGGCGCAATCCTCGATAAGTGAGGTCGCCCAAATTTTGACACATAACTGAGAAGACGAAAGATATAATCGGTAGCCGTGGAAGTTGAATATCAGCTTACTGAGGATGAGTACGTTCAGGCGCAACTCGGCTACTGGCGCCGAGTCCGGCGTTTCAATATGCTTCTCCTCGAAATGATTCTCGCGTTTGTCCTAATTTTATTTGCCTTAGTTATCTTTGCACTTCCTCGATTTGTTGACAAAACTCCGGCGTGGGGTGGGATCTGCTTCGGTATCCTCTTACTTGTCAACCTTTACGCGCTTATACCCTACAAAATCCGCCGCGTTTTTCGACAGAGTCCGAACACGCGGGCCCCTCGCCGGCTTACCATAAACGAGGAAAACCTTAAGATGGTATTGCCAAATTCCTTTGAGGATCTGCGTTGGGAAGCATTTCAAAAAGCGCATGAACTCGGCGCCGGATTCTTGCTCATGTATGGCCCTCGGTCATTTGTCATTGTTCCAAAACGAGCATTCGACAACGAGGGACTTGAACGGTTTCGGTCCGTATTGAGAAATAAACACCTTCTATCCGAAAGCTAGCACGTCAGGTGCGTGCGGGTGGCGCCTACTCGCTGAACCACCGAATGGAGTGCCCAGACTTTCGCGTTCGTTGTCAAAGGGTGGGAGGCAGTCAGCGCGCCGTCCTCTGCTTCCACACCGTGCCCAATCCACTGTGTTTCCGCTTTGAACCGGCGCTCCGGCAGCATCGCGTCCCACCCTTGCAAAAAAAACGCAAAGATGGGGCACCAGCTTGGTATAGTGCCCGGCGAACCCCTTGCCCCATCTCAGAACGCTAACCGCAATGAGAACTGCATGAAGCGAGGCGTGGTTAGCGTCGAGACGTATCTGCCGAACTGTGCCGCACCGAAGGACAGCGAGGGTTGAGCGCCGCGCACGTCGTAACGCACCGAGTTCGTGGCGTTGAAGGCTTGCCAGCTGAACTCCAGACGCCGCTGCTCACCCAGCGAGAAATTCTTGCTTACCCCGGTATCGATATCGAACATGCCCTGCCCGATGACGTTATTGCGCACGCCGGATTCGCCCGGCCACTCTGGACGGTAGGCCCCCAGCGCGGCTGTCGGATCAGCGAAGATGTCGGGGCCACTCACACCGTTCACGATGACGTTCTTGGGATTGGATGCCCTTGGAGGCGGCCCGTTCGGCTCGGCATCGCCCTCGATGTTCCAGTTCGTAGCCCAAGTGAAGCCATTGTCGATGGTGATGGGGAAACCGCTGGTCCAGCGGAAAATGCCGGAGACGTGCCACCCGCCAACCAACGCGTTGAGCAACGGGCTGGCGTTTTCCACCAACCTCTGGCCTTTGCCGAAGGGCAGCTGATAGACGAGGTTGGCGTTGATCTGGTGGTAGGCGTTGAAATCGGAGAGCCCGCGCAACGCCAGCGGATCCCACGAATTGATGACAATTCCACCGCCGTTCAAGTCGTTGCCCGTTCCGCCGGTTCCTTCATACGGACCGATTCGTTGGGCGGCCGAGGCTTCGTCAAACGATTTCGAAAACGTGTAGTTGAACTGCCCTTGCAGGTTGGTTCCCCAGCGCGCATTGTAGGTCACCTGCAACGCGTTGTAGTCAGAAGTCCCAATGTTGCGCCACGCGAACAGCGAACTGAACTGGTCGTGATAGAAAGCATACGGGCCGAGCTTGCTGTTTGGCAGTGCGGTACCGAACTGGTTGATGCTGTTCGGCAAATCCAGATATTTCAAAGTCAGGGTTTCGTTGTGCGGGTAGCAGTTCCAGATTTGATAGACGTTTTGTGTGGCAGTCGGATTTGCGGGTATCTTGCCCGGAGCGCAAGTCTGCGGGTACGGGTTACCCGACGAGTCGGTTTCGTTTGCGAGTATGCTCTGCGTCGCCGCCCCAGCCCAAGTGGAAAATATATTCTCGAAAAATGGAATGGGCTGGACCGAGTTGACGTCCGTGCCAAACCCCGTCGGCGAGTTAGAGTTCGGAACAGCCGCCAGTTTCGAGAGCATGGTAGCTGCTGTGAAATATCTCGCATTGCTCGCCGGATCGTTCAAGTTCGTGGGCATGCCCATATCCACCTGCATCGGCAACCGCCTACCGACACTGCCCACATAGGCAACTTGGAGTGAGGAGCGGGAGGTAATCTGGCGCGCCAGCGAGAAATTGAACATGTGCGTATAAGGCGTCTTCACCGACTGGTCGAGGCCCCAGTTGATGGCAAAGGCGGTGTTGCTTGGGGTGTTAGGGAAACCTCCCGTTGGCGCGGGGCCAAACAAACACCCCGGGTTGTTCAGACTCGGACACGGCGGAGGCAGGCAGGACTGGCCGGAAGACCCCGGAATGAGACAGGTAAAGCGGGGGGCGTTAGCGGCCGTCACCGAACCAGCGGAGTTTCCGAGTCGGGTGGAGAGGCCGAAAGAACCATATTGGTCAAAGCTGTTCACGATCGCAACACCGAAGTGGTCGTACATGATGCTGTAGCCACCGCGGATCGTGAACTGGTCCTTTTTGCCAAGAATCTTCGAGGCCCAACCCTCGCCGGTATCGGGCGCCCAGGCCACGGCAATCCGCGGCGAAAAATCCTTGTGGTCCCAGTTCCACATGCCCGGACCGTGATTCGCGGGCCCACCCAGGACGAAACCAATCTCCCCGGCGTTGTTGGCTGGCTGTCCAGCCGTAGCCAACTGGGCGCTATGGTTGAACCAGTCAGCGACGTTTTGCTTGGTGCAGCCGCCGCTGGCCGCCTCTACGCAGGGTGCTACCTGATAACCGTTGGTTTCGTAAGGCGGAGCTTCCAGCACCCAGCGCAGACCATACGAGACGGTCAAGCGACGGTTGACTCGCCAGCTGTCCTGGCCAAAAAACTCATAGTCATTGATGGCGTAACGGCGGTTGACCGCTTGGCCCTGGGGAAAAGCGGTGCCATTGCGCGCGTAATTATAAATGCCGTCCCCCTCGGCCAAAATACCCATCACGATCGCAGTCGCGCTGTCGTAGTTGGGACCGAAGCTGTGATCCACCTTCGGATAGCCATTGTTGCCTGGATCCAACGGGCTGTTGTCGTTGGCGATCCCTCCCGTGTTGAGATAGACCACATTGGTCGAAACGTCCGAGAACGAGTTCTGGTAGCTGATGTGGTTGTTGCGAATCAGAAACAGGTCGGTGCCGAACTGAATCGTGTGATTTCCCCGCGTCCAGCTCAAACTGTCGCTCACCTGGTTGTCAGGCACAAAAGCAGTCGTAGGGCGAGTGAAGGGCACCAGGTCGGTAAGCCCACCGAGAAAAACTCCCGGATACACAGAAGTACCACCGTATTGCTGTCCCTGGCGGATGAAGCCCCAGTGAAAATCATTGATGAGCCTGGGAGAAATAATTGAGGTGAGTCCGACGGTTAAGCCTTTGCTGTCATCCAGTAAGTTTGCAGCAGCCGGCTTTCCGGGAAACTGTTCCGGTCCCGGTTCCTTGAAGTTTTGCATCTCTCCGCGCGCAAACAAGGTTTCCGAGCCGCTCGATGTGATGTGATAATCGAGCCGAGTAATATAGGTGTTGAAGCTGCGGTCAACGTTCGGGGAGAAGCGAAATCCCAGAGTATTCGAACCATCGCCGGCGTTGAATTCATTGGCCCCCGGATACTGACCGAGAACGTTTAGAACCGCTTGATTCACGCCGATCCCGAGCGGGTCCATCTGCTTGATTTGGGTCGGTCCAAGCGCATAGTAGCCGGGTTGAACGCCGACCACCCCGTTGACTGTGCCGCCGGGACATGTCGTCGTGTCCAAGCTGCCGTCCGAGAGAGTTTGGCATTCATACACTAAGTCGCCGGCACGCAGACTTGCACTAGGGACGGTCCGCAGTGCGCTGCTGCCCTCGGCGTCGCGCCGCCCTTCATAGTTGACGAAGAAGAAGAGACGGTTCTTGATGATCGGCCCGCCGACCGCGGCGCCGAAAACATTGCGCAACAGCTTCGGTGCCTTGTTGGATTGGCCGCTGCTTAACTGGGACTCCTTCAAGAACGGATCATTGGCGCTGAAGATCGTGTTGCGGTTGTACTCGTAAACCGAGCCGTGAAAGGCGTTGGTGCCGCTCTTGGTGACCAGCGCGACCTGCCCGCCGCTGGAGTAGCCGGAATCCGCATTGGAGTTGGCGGTAGTGACCCGGAATTCTTCCACCGAGTCGGGCGGCGTATTCAGGACACTCGTAAAAGCGTAGCCATTATTCTGGTCGTTGACCCCTATGCCGTCCAGAGTGACGTTCGATTGGTCGCTGCGCACGCCATTCACCGCGCCGCTCCGGGTGTCCGTCGCTTGATTCGCCTCGGCGGCTCCCCCCAGATACGCTACTCCAGGCTGCAGGCTCAGCAGATAAACCACGTTGCGGTTGGCAATGGGCAACTCTGCAATTTGGTTTTCTTCGATCGTGTTGCCGAGCGACGCGTCGGTGCGATTGATGAGCGGCGCCTGCCCTTCGACCGTTATCAATTCCGCTACGCCCGCAACCTGAAATTTTATGTTGATGGTGGACGGCGTCTTGACGACGAGCTTGACGTCAGACACCGAATAGCGCGCAAAACCACTGGCCATCGCCTCCAGCCGGTAGTCGCCCGGCGGCACATCCAGGAACTGGTAGAGCCCCGCCCGGTTGCTGGTGGTACTCCGCTGCAGTCCCGTGGCTGCGTCGGTCAAAGTGATCGTCGCGTCGGGAACGCTCGCGCCAGACGGATCAGACACACTGCCATTGAGCTGGCTGGTTGATTGCGCCGTCGCCAACGCGGCCAGGAACGCCAACACTGCGAACACCCAAATCCTGCGCCCCGCTCCCTGAACAAATCGAACGCAAAACTGATACGACAGCCTGCTGCTCGCTTGCTGATGGATTCGCGTCATCGACGTAGCCCCCAGAAGGCAACGCCGGGCGAATACAGGTGAGAAGAAATCGTATCTATACTCTTCTCCCCATGGCCCGCTCGTGCCTCTTCGATTCCCTGTGCTTGGTTTTCTAGGTCAATCAGAACCAACACTTCCCGCCCAGAGTGGCGGAATTATACCTGAAGCTCGCGCTTACAATCCTCTAAATCGGGTAAGCCCTGTATGTACAAAGCTGCGACGGGGACTACTCTCGGTTTTCTAAGTGGCAATCGGCGGTTCGAGAGGTGTGTCATGGCCAACATAGGGTCGGCGACGTGGGACATGCTGCGCCTCATTCGACGCGGGGGCCCCGCGTTGTGCAATGTTGCTGTCACCAATTCCTGCAATGCCACTTGCGATTTCTGCAACTTCGCCAACGGCAAAGTGGAACGCGAGGACCTGCGATGGATCGATGCTGACCAATTCGAGGCCGCCCTGCAGATTCTTCATGATCGAGATGTCCGCTACGTCAGCTTCTTCGGCGGCGAACCCCTTTTGCATCCACGCTTGTGCGACATGATCGCCATGTCGGTCGCCAAAGGCATGGGTCCGGCCCTTATCACTAACGGGTGGTTGCTCTCATCCAAACTTGATCAGCTTGCGGTGGCAGGACTGAAGACCGTGTACGTTTCGATCGATGCTCCCTCGATGTCGGATCACGAAACGAATCGCGGATTAAAAGGACTAGGCGAGCGCATTCGCCAAGCAACCTCACGCATGCCAAAGCTCGGTATGACGGCGCTCGCCCAGGTAACCATGAGCAAACTGATAGGAGACTACGGTGCTCTGGTGCCTCTCCTCCAACAACTGGGCTTCGAGGCGGTCGCGTTCTCCTATCCGCAACGCACCCGCCTGGGATCGTCATCCCTCGCCTGGTCGTCAGAGTCCAACCTGATGAAGTTCACCGATTCTGAACTCGTGCAAGCATTCGAAGCGGTGGATGATCTGCGCAATGCATTCCCAGTCAACAATCCTCGCGCGTCAATCGCCGACATGAAGCGGCACCTCTTGGGAGAGCCCGAACACTTCGTCTGTTACGGCGGGTATAAAAGTTTCTATATGGATTGGAACTTCGATATATGGCGCTGCGATGCCTGGGGGGAGCGCATGTGCTCGGTCTGGGACTTTGCGAATAGTCCGCCGGTGCGCGACGGTTGCACGGCATGCATAGCGGACTGCTACCGCGACTCCAGCGTGATGCTTCATTTTGCCGTGTCGCTTGGCGATGCAATGGACCTCTTAAATAAAGGACACATCGCTGCCGCGCTCAAGTCAATTGCCAACGCCCGAAATCTGGAATCTCTCGGAGCAGTAGTCGGAAACGCCCCGATCCTTTCGCGATTGGCGAAGCTTGGTTGATCCAACGGCGTAAACATAGATCACTCGCAATTGGCTTCCGGGGTAAATCCAGAGTTCGCATGTTTCTGCAAATAATTTCTCAGTCCCCGCAGTGTCCAGTCATCTTTGAAGCCAAAATGTTTCATTTCTTGCAAGGCCTTCTCGGGCGGCAGGCCTCGAAAGTAGACTTCGTACAAAGTTGCGATCAGGCTGGTTCGGTCGCGGCCGATATCGCAGTGAAAATAGATCGGCCGAAGACGTTTGTCCGCCAGCAAACACAAAGCATGGCGCACATGCGCCGTTGACGGAGGGACCGGTGACGCGTTAATCGTGATAGGAATCACCCTCATCCCATATTTCTCCCCTTTTTCCTTCTCGATCCGGTACAGCACCGGAACGAACTGCAGGTCAACGATGGTCTTTATGTTTTTTGACTGCAGGTAGCGAAAGTCGGTGTCCTTTTTCGGCTTCGATCCCTTGTAGACACCTTCGTCGATCTTGCCAAATCGAACGAACGACGTGCCCGGAGCGGGGTGGCGGTGCTTCGCATCTTTCGCGGAAGCGTCGTTTTGTCCAACGGCATAGCTCGCGATCAGGCACACGGAAAACAGTGGACCCAACCAAGCTACGGTCGGATTTCGGTGGCTGGTATGCGCTGTAAGCATAGCTGTAAGCATAGGGGATCTGGAACTGGGGAAACGCTGGTGGTCAATGGACAATGGGTCAATTTGGGTCAGCGGTCAATGGGCCAACGGCTAATGCAGCCATCGCCGCGATAACTCTATACTCAGATGAGCCCAATGGGATTTCGGCTGCTCGGAAACTTGAGCACCCTACTTGTAAATCAAATATTTCTCGCGGATCTTCACAAACTTCTCCAGCCCGTCCTGCCAATCCTGGGCAATCCTTCGCGGATCCTGCCCCGCCAGCAGTGCGTCATACACACTCTGATTCATCAGCAACTCGGGCAGGCGCTCGATCTTGTAATCCGACGGATACAACTTCCGCAGCGCTGACGCAAGCTCTATCCCCAACTCCGGCGCGTCAAATCCGTTGCGATCGGTCACGACGATATTTACACCCGAACACAGTTGCCCCGAGTAATTGCTCGAGGTCGGTGTGAACGTCACTGGAACGAATCGCACCCCTGCGATTCCGCGCGCATTCAAATAAGCCGCCAGTTCCTTGCTCTTCATCCAGGGCGCGCCCAGCAACTCAAACGGCGTGTCCGTCCCGCGCCCCACTGAAACATTCGTGTACTCAATAATCGCTACGCCCGGATACAGCGCCGCCTCCGTCACGCTGCGCAAATTCGGCGACGGATTCACCCAAACTAGCCCCGTCGAATCGAACCAGTCGCCGCGTTGCCAACCCTCCATCGGCACGACCGTGAGCTTGGCATTGATGTTGCGTTCCGCATTGAACATCCTCGCCAGTTCGCCCATCGTCATCCCCGGTCGCACCGGCATGGTCCAGTAGTCCGTAAAATTTTCCTTCCCCGCATCCGACACCGGACCTTGCACAAACGACCCCGTCACCGGATCGGGCCGGTCCAGAACAATCAGTTCAATCCCCGCCGCCGCAGCGCCTTCCAGGAAATATCCCAGCGTCGTCTCGTAGGTGTAATAGCGCGCCCCCGCATCCTGAATGTCGAACACCACCGCATCCAGACTCTTCATCACATCCGCCGGCGGACGCCGCGCCGCATCCGTTCCGCCATAAACGCTGTACATGGGAATGCCGGTCGCCTCGTCAACGGAGTTACCGACCCTCGTAGTATCGAGCGTCCCCGTAACCCCGTGCTCGGGACTGAAGATCGCTTCCAAAGAAACTCCCGGCGCCTTCGCCAGCACATCAATCGTCCGCTGCCCTTGGCCGTCGATTCCCGTCTGATTCGTTACTACTCCAATTCGTTTCTTCCCCGAATCCGCCGAGGCCGGTTGCAGCACATCGAAACCATGCTCCTCTAGCACATCGATCCCATTTTTTACCGTCCCATTCCGCGTGCCCATGTGGCGGGACGCGCTCATCGCCTCGTTGTATCCCGTGATGCTTTTCCATCGCATCGCCTCTTTCTCCGACGGATTCAAGGCCAGTGCGGCCGCAACTTCGGTCGCCACCTTCGACCGCAGCCCAACCGCATTTCCCTTCCCCCGCGGATGCACCGAGTTCGTCAGCAAAATGATGTAAGTCTGCGTTGTCGCATCAATCCACAGCGACGTCCCCGTAAACCCCGTGTGTCCGAACGACCCCACCGGCAGCAAATCGCCGCGATTCGACGAGAACGGAGAATCGATGTCCCACCCAAACCCGCGCAGCACGGGCGCCTGCGGAGGCTGCTCCGGCGAGGTCATCTTCTCCACGGTGTCCGCCGACAGAATTCCTCCACCCCCACTCAGCAGCGCCTGCGCAAACTTCGCCAGGTCATCCGCCGTCGAGAACAGCCCCGCATGCCCCGCCACTCCGCCCATCCGCCGCGCCGTGGGATCATGCACCTCACCCCGCAGCATGTGTTCCTTCTCGTCATACTGGGTGGGCGCAATCTTCGAGCGCCACGATGCCGGCGGCACAAACCGTGTGCGCGTCATCTTCAGCGGCCCAAAAATATGCTTCGCCGTGTACTCATCCAGCGTCTCGCCCGACACTTTCTCCACCAACGCGCCCAGAGTAATGAAGTTAATATCGCTGTAAACAAATCCCGACCCCGGTGTCGTCTCCGGCGGTTCTACGAACGCCAACTCGTAAGCGGTGTTCTTCCCTTCCCACGGCGTCGTCAAATCCAGGTCGGGCGCCATCCCCGAATAGTGCGTCATTAGCTGCCGCAGCGTGATGTCCTCTTTGCCATTCTGCGCAAACTCCGGCAGATACTTCGCCACCGGATCATTCATCCGCACCCTGCCCTGCTCGAACAGTTGCATCATCGCAGTCGTGGTCGCAATCACCTTGGTGAGCGAAGCCAGATCGAACACCGTGTCAACCGTCATGGCTTCGATCTTCGGCTCCAGCGCGCGATGACCATAAGCCTTGCGATATACCACGGCCCCGCCGTGACCCACCACGAGCACAGCCCCGGGAATGTTCGCATCCGTAATCGCTTGCTCGATGATTGAATCGACTCCGCCCAGCCGACTGAGCGTCGCCGAATGCTTCGCCTCAGCCATTCCTTGCACGCAGAGCAGCGCGAGCACGATGAGCGTGCTTCCAACTTGGCAACAGTATGATTTAGATTTCATGGCGAGAATAATGTCCTGACTGTACACAACTGAGCGAGCGGGCTCAAGATTACTCACGGACAAAGTGTGGATACTACTTTCCTAAGCCGTCATCCCGGCCGGAGCCGTTCTTCAGTCGGAGGGAGGTATCTCGCGCGTATAACTAGCGTAGCCGGTTGTGGTTGACGCCAGCCCGAAAAGCGATCAAATTAGTGCAGAACGAGTCCCCTGGCCAGATTTCCGCCGCTCAGGAGTAACTGCCCTTGCAGAGAGAAAGAGCCGACCAATCATCGGTCCACCGCGGCCCGGTATTCCTTCGGCTCGTTCTGCTGGCTACTGCCTGCGTATCTCTGGCGCAAACGCAGGCCCTCCAACCGGACGACCAACCAAGCACCATCCACGGCACGGTAGTCAACTCCGTCACCGGCTCTCCTATCTCGCGCGCCCTGGTTTTCACCCCCGGGAATCACTTCGCTATGTTGACCGACGGCGAAGGCCGCTTCGAGTTCGCTCTACCAAAAGTCCGCAACGATAACCTATCCGGTCCCAACGGAGGTCAACGTTACATCTTCGGTCCCACAGTCCTGATGGCCCGCAAGCCCGGCTTCCTTGATCATCCCAATGGTCAACCGCCCATCGAGGCAAATCCGGGCGCGGAAATCGTGCTTCCGCTACTGCCCGAAGCTCTCATTAAAGGCCGCGTCATTTCTTCCGAGACCGATCTGGCGACGGGCGTCCAAGTGCAGCTCTTCTCCCGGCAGGTGCAGGATGGTACGCCCAAGTGGTTGCCCGCGGGCTCAACCCGAGCAAATTCCAACGGCGAGTTCCGTTTTGCCGAACTCCAGCCCGGAACCTACAAGCTGATGACGCATGAACTGTTGGACTTCGATCCGGTTGTCGCGGTCCCAGGCGGCCAACAATACGGATTTTCCCCAGTCTATTTTCCAGGTGTCTCTGACGACGCCGCGGCCGGCACCGTTCAACTTACGGCCGGACAAACCGTCCAGGCAGATATTCCCATTGCTCATCAGCCCTACTTCGACGTAGTAATTCCCATCGCCAATCCCGACCCGAACACGAATCTCAACGTGTCCGTCTCCATGCAGGGGCGTAGAGGTTCCGGCTATGCCCTCGGGTACAACGCTGAAAAGCAAAGAATTGAAGGACTGCTGCCCAACGGAAAGTATCTTGTGGAAGCGGCCACTGCCCAGAATTCCGCCTCCGGGCAGGTCAATCTCTCAGTCTCGGGTGCGCCTGCTCAAGGCCCGAGCCTCAGCCTGGTTTCAAACAGTTCAATCCCAGTGCACGTTACAGAGCAATTCACGGCCAGCGATTGGAACGGCCAAATGACCTGGAACAGCGGAGGCCACTCTTTTCAGGTGCACGGGCCGCGCCAGTATCTAAACATAAACGCGGAGTCTGCGGACGACTTCGGCGGTCGAGGAGCCTCCCTGCGTCCCCCGACCGGCGCTAACGATGATTCCCTGCTTCTCGAGAATCTCCCGCCCGGACGCTACTGGTTACGAGCATCTTCCTCTCGGGGATATGTAGCATCCGCCACTATGGGCGGAGTCGATTTGCTGCGTGATCCCATGGTCGTCGACACCGGTTCGAGCGCGCCGATTGAAATCACCATGCGTGACGACACGGCTGAACTCGACGGCACCGTCGCCGGCATTACCCCGCCGGCAATCACCGAGTCAAGTTCATCGACCTTCACACGTCAGTCGCCGCAGGCCTGGGTCTATTGCGTTCCGGCACCGGACAGTCCCGGACAATTCCGACAAGTCGGGATATCACCTGACGGAAAGTTCAACGCGACCGCGATGCCCCCGGGTGTCTATCGCATACTAGCTTTCGCGAACCAGCAACCAAATCTTCCCTATCGCGACGCCGAGGCCATGCGGGCTTATGAATCTAAAGGTCAGGTTGTCCATCTCTCTGGCGGACAGAAAGCCAGCGTGCAATTGCAGTTGATTGCCAGCATCGAGTGAGCATGTCGACGTTCTCCATCCCGGGTCGATCGTTCCTAGTCTTATTAGTGATCTTCGTCTGTCTGCTAGCCGCGCCAAACCTGCCTGCGCAACCGGCGATTGCTCCCCAACCACCAACCCCCGGTGGCAACTACCGAATCGCCGGAACGGTAGTCAGCAAGACCGACGGCCATCCTCTCGCCCGAACCCGTATCACGCTGCGGGACGCGAAAACTCCGCAGAAATTCGAATCCCTGATCACGGCGGAAGACGGAAAGTTTGAGTTCACCGGAGTGCCCGCCGGCAAGTACGATCTACACGGCGCAAAGCGCGGATTCATCTCCGCCTCCTACGATCAGCATGAACAGTTCTCCACCGCGCTTGTAACCGGAGCCGGCCTGGAGACTGAATCGGTCGTCCTGCGCCTCGCGCCTGCAGCGATCATTGCCGGGAAAGTCCTCGACGAAGCCGGCGATCCGGTCCGGCGCGCTACTGTAACCCTTTATTACGACGATCACAGTAGCGGCGTCGATCAGATCAGACAGGCTCGCGGAGCTCAGACGGATGACCAGGGAACCTTCGAGATAGCCTCCCTCATGCCCGGCACTTATTTTCTGTCAGCCAGCGCCCATCCCTGGTACGCCACGCATCCCACGTCCGAGCCGACGAATTCAGGCTCGGAGCCGCAGGCGGCGGCCCAAATTCTGGATCGGCCCGGCTTAGATAGATCTCTCGACGTGGCCTATCCCGTAACCTACTACCCCGACGTTACCGACGCGGACAGTGCCACGCCCATCCCCATTCGCGGCGGCGAGCGCCTGCAAGTCGAAATTCACTTGAATCCCGTTCCCGCTCTGCATCTGCTTTTTCGTGTGCCCAACAACGGCAAGAACGCATTCTTCTACCCTCAGCTCGAACAACCTGCTTTCGACGGTTCTACGTTTGTCCAGCATGACGGCATGCGGCCAGTCTCGCCCGGTCTTGTGGAAATCACCGGCGTTCCCGCCGGCCACTACAATATCCGCGTCAATGGGCCAGGGGCGGCAGCAATCCAAATGAACGGAGTCGCTCTCACGAAAGATGGCGAAGAAATTGACACTTCCGCGGGCGAAGCTGTAAGCACTGTCAAAGTGTCGGTACAACTGCCAGGCGAAACCGCACTGCCGCCGCGGCTCTTCGTGGTCTTGCGCCCGGCGCACAGATCGATGGCCGGCGGCCAGCAAGTCGGCGGCCAGCAAGTCAATGACAAGGGAGAAGCCGAGTTCCAGCAAATCCCTGCAGGACGATATGAACCGCTGTTATTTGGATCCTCCAGGGCGTATTCCATCTTGCGCATTTCCGCTGAGGGCGCCGAAGTCTCTGGCCACACCATCACCGTAACCCCGGGCTCCTCAGCGTCAGTGTCGTTAACTCTGGTGGGTGGAAGCTTAAACGTGGAAGGGACGGCGAAACGCGGGGACAAACCTTTCGCCGGAGCGATGGTCGTCCTCGTCCCTAAAGATCCGGATAACAACCGCGACCTTTTCCGCCGCGATCAGAGCGACCTCGACGGCACCTTCAGTCTGCTCAACGTAGTTCCCGGTTCCTACACGGTTCTGGCCATCGAGAACGGATGGGATCTCGATTGGTCCCAGCCCGCCGTAATGGCCGCGTACCTGAAACACGGCCGCATCCTTCAAGTCGGCAGTTCTCCCGCTCGCCCCATGAATCTCTCAGAAGCCGTCGAAGTTCAATCCAAGTAGATCCCGACTCCGCTTCTTGCTCGTTGTCTTGAAAAGGCGGCTTTTTAGCCGCGCCGTAAGTCGTGCAAAATGAACGAAGGCGTTAGCCGCTGAGGGTCGCCATCAATCTCGCGATTTCGGTGTCGGATTTCTCAACTTATGTAACTGCCTTCCATCCGACCGGATACCCCAGCTTCGTTACTTCGGTCATCCTCGTCCCTTGTTTCATCTCGAAAAACTGCCGATCTAAGAAGTAGATTGATCTTCGTACGCGTCCGGGAACGGGGGGATTTTGTATATGAAAAACCCACATGAGCACATTCCATTTTGCCAAACTCGTTCGGTCATTGCCGCCTCCTGTCCGGCATGTCGATGGGCTCTCCTACATTGGAGTCGGCCTTCGCCTGAGCCCAGCTTCGAGAAAAATCTGACCCCGGAAGATCAGATTTTCCTCACAGAATTGCTCATTTCTTTCTAAATCCAATTCCGACTCTATTTCAGAGCATTCTGATCGAAGTTGAGGGAGGGGTGCGCGCAGACCGAAATGACGCTTTGTTTCTACATGTCATGAGTTTCGTATATGACATTTATGTGATACCATGTCATTGGGAGGGGTTATGGCATGGACGCAGAAACACGGCTGCGCATAAACGAGAATGGTCGCGTCGTAATTCCCGCACCCTTTCGCAAAGCGCTCGGTATCAGCCCGGGCGATGAGCTCATCTTGCGGCTTGAGAATGATGAACTGCGGATTACTACGATCAAGCGGCGTCTCGAACGCGCTCAACGTCACGTACGAAAATACGTGAAGCCCGGTGTCTCGCTGGTGAACGAGTTGATCGCCGAACGTCGCGGGGCTGCCAAGCGTGAGTAGGATCGTGCTCGATGCTTCCGCGCTCCTCGCCTTGCTGAACGGCGAACCCGGAGCGGACAAACTCACTCCCGCCTTACTGGCTAATGCCGCAAGCAGCACTGTCAACCTGGCCGAAGTTCAAAGTAAGTTGGTTGACTGCGGCCTTACGCCTGACGATGCCTGGTCGGCGACTTTAACTCCCGTTGCAGAAGTTATCCCCTTCACCGCCGAGCACGCGAAGGCGGCCGGCTGCATGATCGCCCAGACTGGCGCTTTCGGACTTTCGCTCGGAGACCGCGCGTGTCTCGCTCTCGGCCTCGCACTGCAGGCGCCCGTTTACACCGCGGACCGGGCATGGAAGAGCCTGAAATTAGGCGTGCGAATTCACCTGATCCGATAGCGAAATCCAATCTCCCTGACGTATGTTGCGACCGGACTGCGCGGAACTACAATCCGCCAGCGGGAGGACTTGTATAGATGAACGCTCAGACGCCGGATAATAGCTTTCGCGCTGAAATCACTTCGGCGGAAGCGGATCCATCCTATCCAGCAGACGAATGGTTTCGAGCATCACGGTACCGACGATTTGCAGACTCCGAGGGCTGAGTTTGTCGGCGGTATCCTGCGTCGTGTGCCAGAAAACGTTGTTGTAGCCATAGGTAAAATCAATGAGGTCGGCGCTGGGCACGCCTCTCTTCATAAAGGGAATGTGATCGTCACCTACCTCATTGGTGTGCCTGAAAAAGTGCGATTGATATCCCAGACGCTTGGCCGCTTCCCCCACAACATTTTCCAGCCACGGCGTGGAATTCAGATCGCGATCAATGTTGAGATCGGCGTCGCCAATCATGTCAGCCAGCAGAAATGCTTTGATCTTCTTCAGCGTTCCGTCGCCCTGCCACTTCTTGGCCACATGAGTAATGCCATACAGGCTGTCATCATCGAACGGCATTTCCTTCGGAAGCCCGCCGGAGCCATCTGGCTTCATTGCCTCTTCCGCATCGTCCCAGACGAGCCACACGCTGTAGCCGTCGCGGGATTTGCCGCGCAGTTGGTTCGCCAATTCGAGCAAGAGCCCGCTGGAGGATGCGCCGTCGTTGGCGCCAACATAGGAGGTGTTCCGCAGCGGATAGTTCGTATCGTAGTGGCTGGCGACCACGATGATCCCGTCTTTCGTACCGGGATACTTGGCAATGATATTGTGCACCGAAAATTTCCCTTCCGGCGTACCCGCGGTGAAGATGTCGTCCTCGACCTGATCGCCCTTCAGGTGGGATTCAATGTACTCTTCAACCTTCTTGTGATTGGCGCTGCCCAGCGGCCGGGGACCGAACTTCACAATCTCTTTTACATATTGCATGGCGCGGTCCCCATCAAACGCAGGCGGCGAACCGCTGTCAGGTGGAAGAGTAAGCGCGGGCCCGGTGGTGTCCGCGGGGGCAGAAGCCGCAGCAGCGGGAGGAGTCTGGCCCTGAGCCGTATCCTTATCCCGGTCGCACGCCAGCACCACCAAAGCACCCGCGAGCAGAATCCACCATAAAGATCGCGACCCCATTTATTGCGCCTGCTTTTCTTTCCGTGCATTGCGCTGTTTAGGATGCACCATCCACGAGACGCCGATGCTGAACACGTACAACGCCAGCATGGGCGCGGCGAAAATGCACATGTTTACGATGTCGGGAGTCGGAGTAACAATCGCCGCGATCACAAAAATGATCAGAATTGCATAGCGAAAATGCTTCCACATGAAAGCGGGACTCACGATGCCCATCAGCGACAGGAAAAAAATCAGTATAGGCATCTCGAAAATCAGTCCCATGCCGAGCACGATGCTGAGGAAGAGCTGAGTATATTCGCCGATCGTGATCATCGGCTGAAACTGCCGTCCGAAATCGATCAGGAAATCGAGCGCTCTGGGATAAACGATCCTGTAACCAAAGTATCCGCCACACGTGAAGAGTGCAATGGTCGATATCATGAAGGGCACGGCGTACCGTTTTTCGCGACGGTAGAGGCCGGGCGAAATGAACATCCACACCTGGTAGAGAACAAACGGCGATGTTAGGAATAGTCCGGCAAGAGCCGAAACCTTCAAGTAAAGATTGAAGGGCTCGGTGGGATTCAGGTAGACCAGCTTCTCCGACAGCCCTTTAGCTTTGAGGGTCTCCATGATCGGCTTTTGCATGACAGCATAAATTCTTTCGTGATATCCCCAACAAACCCCAAAACCGACGGCCACCGAGACAATGGCATAAACAAGGCGTTTACGTAGTTCCTCGAGGTGATCGAGAAAGCCCATGGTCGGCATGGGTTCTTTTTCGACATCGCCGCTAGCCGTTGCGGCTGCGAATTCAGACATGCGATTCCTGCGATGTGGCAGACGTTATTTCATCGGAAGACGTAACAGGATTGATAGGAATGTCCGAGGCGACCGCGACGACCGCCTCGGTGGCAACCGGAGGCGGCTCCGCAGCGTTGCTAATCGGCTCATCCGCGGAGGCAGCCAAAGTCGCTGGAGGTTCCGCATTCAATGTGCGGCTGGTGACGCCTTCCGGAGTCGGACTGGGCGGAAGAATCGTCTGCCGGTTCTCGACCTCCAGGTGAGAAATCTCCTGTTCGATCTGCGCCTTGAACTCGTTCGAGGCGCGCTTGAATTCATTGAGCATCTTGCCGACCTGGCGGGCAATCTCCGGCAACTTCTTGGGCCCAAAGATGATGAGAGCCAAAAAGAACAGGAAGATCGTCTCCGAAAAGCTCATGCCGTTCATCATACTGCCGGAGCCGGAAAAGCGGCAATGATTGCAAGACAGGGCGATGACAAGATCTGACTGAGACGCTCCGGTCTCAGAATCGTCGATTTTGGAACTTCAGCATTACCAAGAGTTTCTCCGCCAGCCCATCGAAATTCCTGACCTGAGTTAGGCGGGAACTATTCCACCTGTGACCGCATCTGATCAATAGGCGGGTTTGAAATGCGGTTACCAAGGGTGACAATCCCATTTCGGAGCCGTCTCATGTAATGGTATAATGTTTAGATTCAGCACCGTAGCTGGGTGGAGGTAAGCCCTCTACGAAGGAATTCAAGATGGCTCGTAGTTCTCGCCGTTCACTCTTCCTGGTGGTTTTTTTCTTGCTTGCTTGCGGCTTCCTGGGGATTTTATTTGCCCAGCGTTCCGGCCAGCAGTCGTCGATGACCGGCGACTCCGAGGTTAAGGACAGCCTGAAGCAGTTCACCGACGTGTACGCGCTGGTTGAAGACAACTATGCCGAGCCGGTGAATGCGGACAAAGCCATCTATAACGGCGCGATCCCGGGCATGCTGCATGCCCTCGATCCGCACTCGAATTTCTTCGATCCCAAATCCTACGCTCTGATGCGCGAGGACCAGCGCGGCAAGTACTACGGCGTCGGCATGACCGTCGGTCCGCGTAACAACAAAGTCATCGTGATCTATCCCTTCACCGGTACCCCCGCTTACAAGGCGGGCATTCATCCTGGCGACGTGATTATCGCCGTCGACGGCAAGTCGACCGAGAACATGAGTACCGGCGATGTCGCTGATCTGTTGAAGGGCCCCAAAGGAACCACGGTTCACATCAGCATCTCGCGCGAAGGCGTCGAGAAGCCGATGGAATTTACACTGATCCGCGACGAGATTCCGCGCTACAGCGTCGACGTACATTTCCTGATCAAGCCGGGCGTGGGATACATGCATGTCAACGGCTTCAACGAAACCACCGAGCACGAAGTTTCCGACGCGCTCGATTCATTCGGCGATCTCAAGGGCCTGATCCTCGACCTGCGATCGAATCCCGGCGGCTTGCTCAGTGAAGGCGTCGGTGTTGCCGACAAATTCCTGAAGAAGGGACAGCTCATCGTCTCTCACCACGGACGCGCCTCCGCCGAGAAGCGTTACGTGGCGCAGCACGGCAATGGCGGCAAGGATTATCCCATCGTCGTGCTGGTTAACCGGCAGACAGCTTCGGCGGCCGAAATTGTTTCCGGAGCGATTCAGGATCACGACCGCGGCCTGATCGCGGGCGAAGTAACCTTCGGCAAAGGTTTGGTGCAGACCGTGTATCCGTTGTCTGAAAACACCGGCCTGGCGCTGACCACGGCTCACTACTACACTCCGAGCGGACGCCTGATCCAGCGCGACTATAGCAACATTTCGCTCTACGACTACTACTACAATCGCGACAGCGCCGACAGCTCCAACACGGCCAATCGCGAAGTAAAGCTCACCGATAGCGGGCGCACGGTTTACGGCGGCGGCGGCATCACGCCTGACGTCAACATTCCTCCGGTCAAGGGCAATCACTTCGAGGACACGCTGCTGCAACACTACGCCTTCTTCAATTTCGCCAAGCGTTATGTGGTGAACCACAAACCCTCGAAGAGCTTCGAAGTCGACGACGCAACTCTGCAGGAGTTCCGTAAATCTCTTGACGAGGCCAACATTCCTTACACGCAGGCTGAGCTGCTCGACAACAACGACTGGATAAAGTCGAACATCAAGTCAGAGATTTTTACCGACGCCTTCGGTCAGGATGAGGGCATGAAAGTTCGCGCCGAGTCCGATCCGGAAGTGGTCAAAGGCCTGGATTTGCTGCCGCAGGCGAAGGCACTCGCGGAGAACGCGAAAAAAATCGTTGCCGAACACAATGCGGCTCCAGCGTTTAATCGGTAGAGTCCCGGTAGTTGTGCAGTCTGAGAGTCTCGACAAATTTCATCTCCTCGTCGGCGTCATCCTGAGCGAAGCCGAAGGGATCTGGCGTGCAGACCGGCTAGCATCAAGGGAGAGCAACGTCCCCGCACTATTTCGGAAGTCACAAGTCTGAACCTCATAGATGGATCTTTTGATCATGGGAGAAACGCGAGACCTTGGTCCCCGGCCCGGCCCAGCATGAGGCGGCATTGAAACCCGTGGTGCTGGCAGGCGCCATGATTCTATCTGGCGCAGCTGGATGGACCGATCTGCGCTGGCGGCGCATTCCAAACTGGCTGACCGTACCGGCGCTCGCGATCGGGATTATTGCGAACACAGTCCTAAGCGGCTGGCTGGGACTGAAGACTTCCCTGCTGGGCGCAGCGTTGGGCCTGGCGCTGCTGTTACCATTCGTGCTGCTCCGCAGCCTGGGTGCGGGCGACTGGAAATTCGCGGGAGCTTTAGGGGCGTTTACAGGTCCGGGCTTGCTGGTCGATCTGTTGCTGGCATCGATTCTTATGGCCGGAATCATGGCGGTGGCTCTAGTGATTTACAAAAGGCGAACCCGTCAAACCATCCGCAACATCGGGCACATCCTGATTTCGCTGGTCACCTTCCGCCTGCCGGGAACCCAGGTCTCGCTCGATAATCCCGACTCGCTAAAAATTCCCTACGGGGTGGCGCTGGCGTTTACAGTACTGCTCTATGGAATCTGTTGGAAACTCGGAGTTGTGGCGTGAAGATGTTGAAGGCATCGCAATCGATTCTTCGAAAACTCGCCGCCGACAGCAGCGGAGCCGAGATTGCGGAAGCCGCCGCCGTCCTGCCCTTGATGTTCATGATCCTTCTGGGAATTTTCTGGTTCGGGCAGGCCTTCAGCATCTACGGCACTATCACTCGGGCGGCGCAGGACGGCGCACGCGCCGGAGCCGCGCCCTATTGCACCACCTGCACTCCCGGCGCGAATACGCAACATCAAAATGCATTCAATGCTGTACAAGCCTCGATGTCGGCCGCTAAGCTCGACTTGTCAAAAGCAGTATCTCTCTCTCCGGTGCCTGCACTTAACGCTTGCAGCGGCGCCAGCGCTGTGTGCGACTCCAGCATTAGCAACGTTTGCGTGCAGAGTCCGGTATTGTTGACAACTACGAGCTCGGGAGTCTGCGGTGTCTCCGTGAGCTTTCAATATCCCTTTCAGTTCTGGCTGCCTTTCACTTCCCTGAACAAACAGAAAATCTGGCTGAAAGCCTCAGCGCACGCTCGCATGGAGACCCAGTAATGACTGCCGCTCAACCGGTGTGCGTGGGTTTTCGTGGAAGCTGGTGTGATGACCGTGGCGCCCAGTTGGTGGAGTTTGCAGTAACCCTGCCTTTGATGATGGTTTTCGTGGTGGGCATCTTCGATTTCAGCGGAGCCTTCACCCTCAAGCAAAAGCTCACCAATATCGCCCGCGACGCGGCCCGCGCGGCCGCCGCCGAACCAGCCAGTGATCTGAGCAACACCTTACCGGCATCGGTCAGCGACACGTTTCAAGCGGTAAAGAACTATCTGGCTACGAACAACATTAACAACTGCGGCATTGCGGCCCCAGTCCACACAACAGGGTTGACGTGGAAGTCTACGGCTACCGGAAATGGTTGTGTGACGCCAGGTCTAATCCTGACGATAAATCGCGGGTACTATTTCCCCCAGACCGGCGCCAGCCTGCCGTCAGTGAGCTGCACTTCACAGGCTCCTGGTGCGCAGACCGCAGTCATCGGCACCTGTGTGAGCATTCAATATCCTTACCCCTGGAGATTCGGCCGCGTGGCCAGCCTGCTGGGTTCCGCCGTCGCCCTGCCGACCGAAATCAGCGCCACTGCCGTAGCTATGAACGAGAATTGAAGCCGATAATTAATAAAGTATGAAAGCGCCTGCAATCCGTAGCTTCCCTTTTACCCAGGCCGCACGTCACCGCGAGCGCGGCATCACGATGGTCCTCGTCGCACTTGCCATGGTCGCCATCATCGCCATGGCCGCGCTCTCGATCGACGTGGTGACCCTCTACTTGGCAAAAGAGGAGGCTCAACGATCCGCCGATGCTGCGGCATTAGCGGCAGCGCGAGTGATCTCGATCTCTGGCATTACAGGGACTGGGAATCCCAGCACCGACACGTCTTCCTGGGCTGCAATCTGTGGAACGGGTGGCGTCGCTACTCAGACGGCGCAGGCCGTGGGAAAGCAGAATTCGGTTGGGCATATCGCTCCGGCCACGGTCACGGTCACCTACTCCGCTGGAAGCGGCGGCAGTTTCGGCTCCAGCACCAATTGCTCCGGCCTGACTGCCGCCTTCGCCGTCAATCCCATGGTGACGGTGCAAGTCACGCGCGGCAGCTTACCGAATTTTTTTTCGCGCGTTTGGGGAAGAACGGGAAACAGCGTCAGCGCGACAGCCTCCGCGGAGGCGTTCAATCCTTCTAACTCCGGAAACGTCGGAAACGGCCCTACTGGCACCATTACTCCCGTGCAACCGCGTTGCGTGAAGCCCTGGGTCGTGCCCAACCGAGATCCTATGAGTCCGGCCCCCAATAAGGGGAACTATTGCGACCAAGGCGGCGGGGCTTGCAACACTCTGGTTAGCACGGCAACCGGGTCGGTCACACACCCAGGAATTTCAGTGAACAACAATAGTAGCGGTGTAATCGGCGAGAGATTCTGGTTGTCGCCTGACTGTTCTCACACCGGAAGCACCTGTACACTCCGGACTCCTTCGCCCGTGGGTAATTATTACGACTCCTCACGGCGACCTTGGCTCGAACAGCCTCCAAGCTTGCAATACCTCCCTGGCGAAGCTCCGGTGGTGGGTCCCGTAGCTGTTGCTTCGTGTGCGTCTTCCGGAAGCGCCTACGAGCGAGCAATCGGGGGTTGTGACCAGTCGACGGTTTACCAATGCGGGGTGCAAAGTTCTTCCAGTTCGAGTCCTAATCGTGTCGACTTGGATGAGAATCCCGGCGCTGGCACCAACGACACAATGAATGGGGTCACCTGCCTAATCCATGAAGGAGACGCAACGGAAGAGCAGCCTGACGGCCAGGACACGCTCAACCTGTCCTCTTATCCATTCAAGATTCTCGCGGGAACGAGCAATCCCTTCGGCCTGGCCAGCAGCGCTTCAATCAGCAGTAGTCCTTCGATCGTCTCGCTCCCTATTTACGATGATTCCGTGGGATCAATCAACACGAAAGGATCGCCGCCACCTCCAACCAACGTCACAATCGTGGGTTTTCTGCAGGTCTTCATTAACTCAGTCGATCAATGGGGCAATATCGACGTGACCGTCCTCAACGTCGCCGGATGCGGGAATGGCAGCGCTGCTGCTGGGAGCCCCGTCACCGGTTCTTCTCCCGTGCCCATCCGCTTGATCACGCCGCAGTAGGCGCGAAGACTGCTCGCTGTTCTTTTCGCGTTGACGCCGGAAAAATATTATCGATTGGGAGCGTTCTGATCCGGAGGCGATGTCACTTCAAGACCGCCTGGATTATGCGCTGCCGGCGGCTGTGGTGGCACGGGCGGAGGCACGGGCGGTGGCGCGGAAGCATCGTCCTTATCCGCGTTGGAGTTTTGCACTTCCACTGCAGGCTGCGGCATGACGCCGCCCTCGGCGCGCGCGCTGAGAATCACGCGATCCAGTCGCCGCGGATCGTCGGCCGCGCTCAGAATCAAAAAATTAAATCGTGAGCCATTCAGCAGCTTCGCCAGAACTTCCGGCGCGGGCGCCGGCGCAATATCCGTGACCACTTTTTCCTGTTCGGCGCCGGCGGCAATCGAAATCTCTGCGCCCGTGCGCTGCTGCACGGCGAACAAAACTTCTGACAATGTCGCCATGTTAGCCCGGATCCCCAACAGTCCATCGCGATAGGAAACCTCGAGCTTCGGTTGAGTGGCGATTTCCACGCCAGCCTGTGCCGCTGTCCGCACGTAATTCGCAACGGCCAGTTTAGGGCGCGTTGTCGGATCAGGAAGAGGTGCAGAGGCGTCAACGCCCGCCGCAGCATCCCCTGCACCGCCGCCCAAAACCTTGATGATTACCGTCCGTCCCGACGGAAAAACCTGATATGACTGGGCGCTTTTCAAATCAAGCACAATCCGCGTGATCGGAGGTTTGCCCTGAAACAGTCCAATGCGAACATCTTTCACTTCGCCCCGATCCACCGATTGACTGCGCAACTGATTGCTGGGCACGGCGTTGGGAAAGTCGATGACCAACCGATCGGGGCCCGTCAGGACCTGCGTTTGCGGGACAATCCGAGCGCTGGCTTCCACTTCAATTTCAACCGCATCGCGAGCGCCAAGCACCTTCACGGTGCGAACCGCAGTCTGCGCCAGCAACGGCGAGGTCAGAACTCCGCACAGTCCGGCAAGAAGCAGCCGACTCACGATAGTTCGCGAGAGCCTGGACGTGGATATGTGCACAAATTTTGCCTGGGACGGGCTTTGCGGATTCTAGCGCGATTGTAGCAGCGACGGTCGGCGGAGAGACTTACGTAGGTATTACAACCCCAGGTTCGGGGGCTTGCGTAATAGGAGACGCTCAGCCGAATACCTTTCTTCAGGCTAAATCCGTGCAAGCCTTTGGCGTGTCTTCCAGTAGATCGCAGCCAAGCCAGAGCTGAAAAGCAGCCACGTGCCCGGCTCAGGAACTTCGCCCCCACCTGGGGTATTGCATGGATATCCCTTGCCGTTTGTTCCGGTGTTAGCGCCTACGGTTGGCTTGTTTCCGATACCGCAAACCCCGGGCAGCGGTGGCGGCGTAATCGGAACCCAGCTTCCATTCACGAAAGGATCAGCCAAACCCAGCGGCAACGCCGGTCCAGAACGATTGACCAATGAGGACGCGAAGGGTAGCGGAGGATTCGACATAGCTATTCCTGAGGGGAACGCGGGCTCCTCAAACGCCGCGGCCGGCGGTTCTAACGTGGACGTCGTTTGCTGGGGAGCTTCTTCCACTCGATTCCCGCAACGAGTGCGCGCCGTGATCTTGCCGTCAGTGATCAGCGTCTCGCCTTGTTTCAGCGTGACCCGGTGTCGAGTAAAGTAAACTTTGTCGCCAATGCGGTAAGAAACATAGGCGGTGCGCGTCAACAGCAGACGAACGATGCGGGCGTGATCGAAATCAAAGCCCGCGTAATGGGACGCGACCACCCGATCATGTTGTGCCATCCACTTCAGTTCGCGCGCGCTCTTCACTCCACCGGACACAACGGAATAGGGATAGACAGGGCGGTTCTCGATCTGTCGCATGGACTCCTGTTCCGTCAACGAAAGCAGGTTGCGGCCGGGATCGATCGCATTGTGGTTTCGCCCGTCGCGCGCGGACCATCGGAACAGCGACGGACTCAAATGCTGAAGCGCGATGAAGGCAAATCCGAAAGCCAGGCTGGCGCTCACCAGCACCAGCAGCCCACGCCGAAGCACGCGATTTCGGCGATGCCGGCGCGTGGGACGACGCCGGATCATGATCTCGGCGCCTTCCGATTCAGGTACATTCGACAACTTTTTCCTGCCTTTGACTGTTTGGTCCGGAGGGGAGATTGGACCGAAGACACTTTCCTGCACTATGGATGCAGTTCCAGTGCCATTGCCAAACAACTAATCCTTCATGAGAACGAAGGAGATGTGTGTTTTGTTCGGCAACATGCTAGCAGACCGTGCAGCCATTTGCACAACATATCTTCGTTAGTAGTAAGGAACTCGACACATCGAAACTCGCAGCGAGCGGTTTGCATACCGGCCCAGCCAGGTTACCGCGGTAACACCACCGAAGGGCCATTCCCCCGGCACTCGAACCACGCGTAATATCTCTTTAGTCACGGGATGCGAACGGATTGGCAGTTGCGATCCGCCAGCCAATCTCATACAAGATTTGTTTCGTTTGGTTCCACCCTCGGAACGCATCTCACTCCGGCCGCACAACTCAACATTGTGCGGCTTTTTTTGCAAGAGCCGCCCTTTTATAGGGCCGCCTAACCCGACTAAATCCCAGCGGCTTCCCGTGCCCCGCTCACACGACTTTCAAATCGACTCTCCCGATCGCGTTCCTGCTCGCGGATCATCTTAACTTCCAACCTTCCCCGATGCCGCGGCAACTAACTCGGTGAAGTTAGGCCGCAAGTTTTGCGCGCGGTGCAGAGTGTTCTGCGGAAGTCAGGGAGTCCCGGCCGAGCGCCGGGATTTTGTTCGTAGCAGGAAAACACGATCTGTTGGGTTCGAAACCACGGAGGTTCCATGACTCGAAAACCGGATGCGCAAGAACCCTTGCTGAATACAGTGGCGCGTAAGTTGGGCCGAGCTGCAGGAACGCTCGCAAACTTGACTCACAAGATCACGACGGAACAAAACTCCGGAGAATCACATTCGGAATCGAAGCCGAAATCTGTTCCGCAAGAAAAGAACCCTGCGAACGCCCGCCCGAACCGCGCCATCAAGCCGAGTCGAGGCTCTCGAAAGAAGCGAGCCGCGACCTCTGCAGCTGCATCTCGACGAGGAACGATCAGAACAAAATCGCGATCAAGGAGAAAGGGTTAGCGGCCGATAGTATCAAGGCAATTCAGTTTCCAACATTTCACAGGCGTTTCGGAGTCCAAGATTCATGTCGTCCGCACTCACGAGTACCGCTGCTCCTCCCCCCAGTATCGGTAAGACGGCATTCAAATTTCCCCCCCAATCTCATCGCGGCAAGACAATTATTCTTTTCATTGCGGCCGGCGTAATTTGTATAGCGGTTTATCTTGCCCGGTCCTGGGACCGGATTTGGCCGTTCACCGAAAAAGCGGTGGTGGAGGATCTAGTGGAAGCGAGCGATAGCACCGTCACTATCCGCAGTTCTCGCCGCACTTATTTTCCTTCGCCGGGATGCGTTCTCGAGGGCATCGAATTTCACCATGGTCTCGACCAATGGACCCTCATTACCATCGACAAATTGACCATTCAAGGCAGCTACTCGGGCATTATCAGCAAGCATGTTCCGCGTATCACAGCCGAAGGGGGACATGTGTTCGTTCCGCCGTTCGGCCACAATGTAACTTTTAAGACGCAGCACTCCAATCTCGTAGTCGACGAGATTATCGCCAACGGAACGGTAGTCGAGTTCGCCCGCAACGATCCATCGAACAAACCAGTACGCTTTGAAGTGCAGCAAGGCCTGCTCCATGACGTTGAATGGAGCCGCCCTATCGCATACGACTTGAAATTTCACAACCCCGAACCCCCGGGCGAAATCGCAACTCGGGGAAAGTTCGGCGCATGGATCAAGGGCAATCCTGGAGAAACTCCAATTTCCGGTGAGTACACTTTCGAAGGGGCAGATCTCAGCGTTTTCGAGGGTATCGCGGGGATACTCGCATCGAAAGGAAAATATGGTGGCCTTCTCAAGCACATTGACATTGCCGGCAGCACGGACGTTCCCGACTTCGAAGTGAAGTCGGGTGGCCACAAAATCAAACTCGTGACCCAATACAGCGCCTACGTGGACGCTGTTCACGGCGACACATTCTTGAAACGCGTCGACGCCGATTTCGGACGAACCCATCTGGTCGTCGAGGGCAGCATCGCAGGTATCCCAGGGCGTAAAGACAAGACTGCCCTGCTCGATCTCACATCCCGGCACGGACGAATCGAAGATATTCTGGGCATGTTTGTTAAAGCCTCCCGCTCCCCGATGTCTGGTGCGATTGCGCTCAGGGCGAAGGTGGAGATTCCACCCGGGAAAGAACGGTTTCTCGAGCGCGTAAAGCTCCAGGGCACCTTTGGCATCGACGAGGGAAACTTCTCCAAACCGGAAACCCAGAAAAATGTAAACGAATTGAGCGCGGGCGCAAGAGGCGAAAAAATGGAAGACGCCGAAACCGTGGTTACCGATCTAAAGGGGACAGTCCTGATGGAAGGCGGTATCGCCAAATTCTCTGACCTTTCGTTCGGTGTTCCCGGTGTCAAGGCAAGCATGTATGGCACCTACAACCTTCTCAACGAAAAGATCGATTTGCACGGCCGGATGGGGGTCGACACTAAGATCTCCAAGACTACAACTGGAATGAAAGCAGTTCTTCTCAAAGCGATCGACCCATTCTTCAAGAAAAAGAAGAAAGGTGAGGTCGTTCCCATTCATATGACAGGTACTTATCAGCATCCGCAATATGGACTTGATCTCACGAAACCAAAAGATGCGGCGCAAGTTCCGAAATAGCATCTTTGCCCGATTGTTGCAAACATCTGGCCGCATCTCGACATCCTAACTTTTATGTTCGTTAGGGCCCGAGCTGTATCCCCAAGCAAGACTTTTCTTGCAGTTCTCCTCCTCAGTGGTTGGGCCGCCTTGCAACTCGCATGCGGCAGCGGTAGCGGTGTTCCGACCATCAGTGTTCAAACGCCTCCGCCCGCCGGCCAGCCCACTTTCAGCCATGTGGTTCTGGTCGTCGAGGAGAATCACAGCTACTCCGATGTAATCGGCAATTCATCCATGCCATACTTCAACAGCCTGGCCTCGCAATACGGCCTCGCGACGCAGTACTTTGCCAACCTGCATCCATCAATTCCCGATTATCTGATGCTCACCACGGGCCAAATGGAGACTATCGATGACAGTTTCACCGGCGTGATCAGTGACGACAACGGGGTGCGCGAGCTGGTGAAAGCGGGCAAAAGCTGGAAGGCTTATGCTGAGTCTCTGCCGTCGACAGGGTACCTGGCTAACGATTCTGGACTCTACCTCCGTCACCACGACCCGTTCACCTATTTATCGGACGTGCAGAACAGCACTTCCCAGGCGGCCAATATAGTTCCGTTCACGCAATTCGCGACCGACCTCGCAAATAACGCTCTGCCGCAATATTCCTTCATCGTGCCCAACGTGAACGACGATGCCCATAATGGCACCCTTGCCCAGGCTGACGCCTGGCTACAAACCAACATCGCGCCCCTCATCGCTAATTCCTCGTTTCAGAGCAGCGGCCTCCTGATCATCACGTTCGACGAAGGAGATCAATCTGATATCAACCATGGCGGCGGCCAGGTCGCGACTCTCATCATCAGTTCCACAGCCAAAAAAGGATTCGAGTCCACGACCCTCTACCAGCATCAAAGCGCGCTGCGCCTCGCACTGGCCGCATCTGGCGTTACCACCTTCCCCGGATTGGCCGGAACGGCCCCCGATATGACGGAGTTCTTCACGGGCCACTAGCCTCAAGGTGCCCCAGCCAAACAAAACTACCCTGAAATCGCTAAGAGAATGACTGAGAGTCGGTTTAACCCCCCGTGAATCTACGCGATGCGGGGTATAGACATGGCTAATCGCGACTCGTACTTTGAACTATGCCTGTTTTGGACGCATCGCGGAAGGCGTCGTCCGCTCGGATTCTCGTCGTAGACGATAGCCAACTCATGCGTCGCTGCCTGCGAACTCTGCTGGAACAACACGATTCGTGGAAGGTCTGTTGTGAGGCGACTAACGGTAAGGAAGCCATACAGAAAGCCCAGCAATCCGATCCGGATGTAATCGTTCTGGATTTCCAGATGCCAGAAATGAACGGCTTGGATGCGGCAAGAGAAATCAGACGGCAGTCGCCTGAGATTCCCATTCTGATGCTAACCCTGCATATGTCCCCTCAATTGGCAGACCAAGCCCGAAGGATCGGAATTCGCGGCGCTTGCGACAAAGGCAACATCCATTGCGTGGTCGAAGGCGTGGACACTCTGCTGCACCAAGGCACTTACTATCGAAATTGACTTCGAGCCCCATCGATATCAATCATCTCAGTCCCCTGTTACCCTTCTTCTGATACGGCGTATTTCGCTTTGTTGGGGAAAGGTGGACGCGTATTTCCGTTGCCATCGATAATCTCTCAAACTTGGACTCTCTCTCCACGCGAGAGCGCGCCACTCGTGTGTATGGCCTTCTGCGGACAATCCTGAATGTGCCGCCCGAATTTAGAACGGAAACTCTCTCACAAGTGACGCTGGCCATTAAGCGCCATCCATGCCGCGATTCCATCCAATCTACGCTTCGCGATTTCTGGTCGCATCATTCCTATGTTCGCGTCATCTCGGAAGCGGGATTGCCCGACGAGGCTTTCCTGGTTCGAGAATTGTTGGCCCGGGCGCTCCGGCATTTCTTGCCCGTGGACGAGGTAGAAGGCGATCTATATGTGCTCATGGATTCCCTTAACCTCAAAGAATCCGACGCGCGTTGGGTCGCTAACTTGCCCAACGAGTTGGTCGCTCCCTGGGCCGACACTTTTCGCCCATCCACTTTTTCCATTCTGGCCTCCTGCAAGATTCTGGCCCTGCGTGCCACTAACGTTGCGCTGTCGCGCGATCTGATAGCTTTCGCTGACGACGAGGACATGACCAAGTCCGCATTCTTTCATCTCCCCTCTCTAGTCGAGCATGTCGTTCGACATCCCGAAGACTTCCACCTCTGGGAAGAACAGCGCGCCGCCTGCGAAGCTCAGCTGCAGACGGTAAATCAGCAGCTCGGGGACCGGGGATCTTCTGCGAATCTCATCTTCCGGGTGCGCCTCCTGCGGTCTCTCCTGGGACGCATACAACAGGTGATTGCCCTCGAGCGTCCCGAGTCAGATGCGCGCAAGCTCGCGGTCACCGTAGTCCATGGTTTTGCCTCTCAGCGACGCATCGGAACTGTGATCAGCGCCACGACCCGAAGGCTGGCGCGCAGCGTGGTCGAGAGAACTGGGCGCGCCGGCAAACACTACATCGCCAAAAATACCGAGCAATGGGGTGGGATGGGCATGGGCGCCGTTCTCGCCGGTGTCATCACTTCCTTCACCGCGCTCTTCAAATACTCCCTCGCAGCCGCGATTCATGCGCCTCTACTCTTGGCCATCGCTCATTCGCTGAACTATGCTCTCAGTTTCTTGCTGATGCAGGCCGGCGGATTCCTGCTGGCTTCCAAAATGCCCGCCGTTACGGCAGCTACTCTCGTTGACGCCATGGAAGATCCCGCGAAGGATCACATGGCCAGCCTGCAGGCTATTTCCAAAACCCAGTTCATCGTAACTATCAGCAATCTGATCGGGGCGGTTCCGGCGTCCATCGCCATCGACAGGCTTTACTACGTTGTTCGCGGACATCCATTTCTGCCGGAGCCTGCGGTCGAACACGGCATTCGCATGCTTTTTCCACTGACCTCGATGACGATTCCCTTCGCCATCATCACTGGAGTTTTTCTCTGGCTGTCGTCCCTGGCCACGGGCGCGACCGCGAATTATCTCGCGCTCCATAGGATGGGCTCGGCCATCTCCAACAGCCTGCGCATCCGTGCCAGGCTTGGACCCAGACGGGCGGAGAAACTCGCGAACTGGGTCAAGCATCACGCCCCCGGCTCGGTCGGATACATCGTCCTGGGATTTCTGCTGGGTGCCGTGCCCATTATTTTCGAACTCTTCGGTATCCCTCTCGAAGTCCGCCACGTCACCCTTGCAGCCGCCAGTCTCGGCTACGCTCTGGACGCTTCCCGGCTCTACGGCCAACTGCACTGGCAGGATGCTCTTCTTGCATTTTCAGGAATAGCTCTCGTCGGCATCTTGAATATTGTCACGTCATTCGTGCTGAGCTTTCTCCTCGCCGTGCGCGCCCGCAATATCGGAGAGGCCGAATCGCGCCGCTTCTTGCGCGAAGTAGGACGCAAGCTGCTCACTCACCCCCTTTCTTTTCTCCTTCCAGGAGAAACCGGCCACTCAGAATAAAAACAATCAAGCTACTTCAATGGGGTTGGATCGCGCCAGAAGAGTCTGCCGTAGCTTTGCCCGAAAGCGCGCAACTTAAGAGCTGTTGAAAAACTCATAAACCCGCGCTCCACCATCGAAGCGCCCTTTAAGAGACCGCGTGAGAATAGAGTGCGGACGAGGCCTTGGAATGAAACTCAAAGACTTCCGCCCCAGCGGGGCGTCTGATAATAGCCCGGCGCTTCCAGCGCCGGGTAGCGTCATCACAATTGGAAACGCGTCCTGGAAGACGCCTGAAGTTCTCACGCAGACTCTTTAAAGGCCGCGTAAAGCACCGTGGAAGAGCGGCCCTTCAGGGCCGTGTAAAAAGCGGGAAATGATCCGGGGCTTAGCCCCTGCGCGCACCGTGCCAGCCCATCAAACCTGCAACTTGCGAAGATACGGAACACTTGCTTTCATCTTCTCAAAATCCATTTCGACAAAATAATTCTTGATCCCGCCAGTCTTCGCCGCGCTAAAGATCTTCTTCCAATCCAAACTGTCTTGACCAACTGGCATGACTGTCTTAGCCTCCGCCGACCACCCTTGCACGTGCATCGAAATAAAGCGCCCAGGATACTTCGTAAAATACTCGGCCGCGTCGTAGCCTTTGCTGATTGTAGAAACCTGGAACTGAAACTTCACCAGCTTCGGATCGAGGAGTCCGAATAAGACGTCATAGGTCCGCTTTCCGTCCACCATTGAGAGCTCGAAGTCTTCATTGTGAAGTCCCTGCTGGATGCCCGCTTTGGCGGCACGCTCCGCCATTTTGTTATATTCGTCAGCCGCCCGCTTCACATCATCCATCGTCGGATTCTTGGGCCCGTCAAGGCTGGGCACCAGCATTTGCGTCAGTCCCACATCCTTCGCCCAGGCAATGGCCCGCTCCTGATTCTCCCGTAGTTCGGTAATACCGAAGTGTGAACTTATGCAGCCGACACCTGCATCGCTCAAAATCTTGCGAAGCTCAGTCCCGCTGTATTTAGCAAGGCCGGCAAAGCCCGAATCCGCATAACCTACGGGCGAACATAACTCCACCATCTGAAATCCGGCGTCGGCAAGCACCTTGATCGTGCCCGGAAAGTCTTTGGCAATCATGTCCCTGACCGGCCACGTCTGGCATCCAATGGGCAAGCCCAATGGATTGGCGTGAAGCTCAAGGACACCTGCGGAAAGAAACCCCGCAGCGGCAGCATAGGTCGACGCACTCTTCACAAACTCTCTTCTCGAAATTGCGGACATAATCCTCCCGTTAAACCATTACCGATAGTTCGCTACAGTTCCCACCCGCTACGCCGTTCCGGGCGAACGTACTTCTGCGCGACCTCCGAGTTCACACTCAAATTGGAGCGATCCCAGGTAAGTTTTTGCCCCATGCGCGATGCCACATTTCCCAGGAGCAAGGTTTCAGTAACCAGCCCCTCGAATTCGAAATTCCCGCCGGGCTTCACCCTCCCTCCCTTGCAGGCATCGAGCCATTCTCGCTCATTGCCGGGCGAGCGGGGCAGCGTCTTTGGCGGCTGTTTATAACTGTCCATCTTCGTTTGAGGAATAATCTTCGGATTGCCGCCATTGAACGTGCAGAGAATCTTGCCGCGATCTCCCACGAATAGCAGCCCTTCGTCCTCTCCCTCAGCCTCGTTCTTGAACGGACGATTGTCCTCCAGTTCATCCGGGCGCCGCGGCTTCAGGCCACCGTCATACCAGGTGAATTTCACCGGCGGCATCTCGCCGCGCGCAGGAAAGTTGTAGCGCACAATCGAAGCCAGCGGATACGTCTCTTCGTAGCGGTCGCTGGAACTCGCCTCCACACTCTGCGGCGCCTCCAGTTTCAACACGCGAAAAATTGTATCGAAGCTATACGAACCCATATCGCCCAACGCGCCGCAACCAAAATCCGTCCACCCGCGCCACACAAAGGGCAAGTACGCGTGGTTGTACGGCCGTTCCGGCGCCGGGCCCAGCCACAGGTTCCAATCCAATCCTTCGGGAACTGCTTCAGTTTCCTTTGGCCGCTCCACTCCTTGAGCCCAGAAAGGACGGCTCGACCAGTTCATTACTTCACGCACCGGCCCAATCGCTCCGTCCCAAATCCATTCGCAAAGCACACGCGTCGACTCCGACGCCTGGTTCCCTACTGCAATCTGCGTGGCCACGCCAGTCTCGCGAGCAATTTCGGCAATGCGGTGCGCTTCATAGATGGTGTGGGTCAGAGGCTTCTGGCAGAAAACATGTTTGCCTTTCTTCATGGCCGCGGCCGACACGATGGCGTGCAGGTTGTCCGTGGTGCAGACCACAACAGCATCAAGATCTTTCTGCTTTTCCAGCAACTCGCGGAAGTCCACGTAAGCCGCGCAGCCGCGATACTGCCCCGAGCGCCGCTGGCTGCCGTAATACCCGTCCACAATTTTCTGAGCGGGTTCGCGTCCCGCAACCCCGCTGGTGACGGCAAGAGAATGACTCAACTGAATCGGCTGGTCCGGGCTGAGCCAATCCCAACCACTATTCACCCCCAACAATTTCCGCACGGAATTGGAGAACTCATGCGTGTCCCACTGCGGATAATTGGCGCCGGTCTTATTGACGTCGCACACTGCAACGCCTTGTACGTCAGGCTCGGCCAAAAAATGCAGCATGACCCGCAAGCCCTGCGCGCCGACGCCGATGAAAGCAATATTGACCTTGTCGCTGGGCGGAACATATCCCACCCCGCCCAACGCCCGTCGCGGAACGATCGTGAAACCAACCGCCGCTGCCGCAGTTTGCCCGATAAATTTGCGTCGCGAAATCGAACTCGCTAGAGCCTTGTCAGACCGAACCCGATTCTTCATCGTTCCCCCTAAAGCCAGATCGCGGCGATAATTTCATCTCCGCCTCACCGGTGTCAACGGGCGAAACAAATCCGACTGACCTGACTTGGGTGTGAATTGTGTACAGAATAATGCGGTCATCGCCGGATGGCTGTTTATGCGGCTTGTAGTTTGGTGGAGCTAGTCGGGATCGAACCGACGACCTCATCGTTGCGAACGATGCGCTCTCCCAGCTGAGCTATAGCCCCATATGAGGGTGAGTTGCCGACAATGAAATGATCGACAGCCCGACTATTTTAACAGCGTTCCAGAATCGGCACCAACCAGCCGCGCCCCCGCCCCAGCACGGAGGTCAAGCGACTTGTAACTACCCACCCCAGAATTCGCTTGACGAAATATCTCGACTTGCGTCTAACTAGCAATTAGAGGCATGAAAGTCGGCCGGCCACGGAATGGTCCAGATGTTTACGCAACTGAATCCCGCGAATGCACGGCGGCAACGCTGGCTTAGGATCATCTCGCTTATCGTCCATGGCATTCTGCTGGCTTGGCTGTTGCATACTCCTGAACCTCAACTCCTCACTGCAAACTCCGTCGCGATTGGCCAAAACGGCAAGTCCGTGACGCGGCTCTACTGGCCAAGCAAAACTCCCGACGACAGCAATCAGAGTTCTTCCGACGAAGCGACGCAGCGTTACCGTCATCAGCGCTTGAGCCATGACAAACTGACGTGGACGGCGCAATCAAAGTCCCCAAAATTGCAAGTGCCAAATACCGAACTGGCCCGCACCAACACCCAGGACGACTCAAACACCCAAACGCTTTCGGCTCTGGGTCACGGCGCACAGGCGGGCGCGCTCTATGGAACTTTGAACAACGGCCCCTTCGCGGGGAACGAGGTGCGGCCCGCCTTGCCAGTGGCGACTTCCGATCCCACGGTCTACCCCTGGCAACTCCCTAGCACTCCGGGCAACGAGGTGATCGAGATCACAATCGACGAGCGCGGCGAAATTGTCCGCAAAACTGTGCTGCAAAGTCTCGGCCCAGACATTGATGATAAGTGCCTGGCAGCGCTGGAAAACTGGCACTTTCGTCCCGCAACACGCAACGGCACAGCCATCATGTCCAAGCAGGATGCCATCTTTCCCTTCAAGGCAAGAGGTTAGCGGCCACGCGAACCACAAAGCAGCCGCTATAATAGAAACCGTGAGCCAGAAGGACATAAAACAAGTTGCCTCCGCCGATTTTCCCACCCGCTGGGGTAAGTTCCGTATTTACGGATTTCGCGGGCACGCCGGTTGGGACGGCGACCGCCGCATAGAAGAAGCCGTCGCGCTCGTGATGGGTGACGTCAAGTCCGCCCCGCCGCTGGTGCGGATTCATTCTCAATGTCTGACCGGCGATGTTTTTCACTCCTTGCGCTGCGATTGCCGCCAGCAAATCGAGCTTTCACTCTCCATGATCGCTGAGCAAGGCTCCGGTATCCTGATCTACGAACTGCAAGAGGGCCGCGGTATCGGCCTGATGGCCAAGCTGCAAGCCTACGAACTGCAAGATTCGGGACTCGACACCGTCCAGGCCAACGAACGCCTCGGCTTCAAGAACGACTATCGCGACTTCGCTCTCCCCGCCGAGATTCTGAAAGCCCTTGGAGTCACGCGCGTGCGCCTCCTCTCGAATAATCCAGAAAAAGTTGAAGCCCTGGAACGAGCCGGCGTCCATGTCCTCGAGCGCGTCCCCTGCGAAGTCACTCCCAGCCCCCACGCCGAAGAATATCTAAAGACCAAGAAGGAAAAGTTGGGACATCTTTTCACGTAGGCTATGTCGGGATCGCTCGGGATATCCCCAGTACAGTTTTGCGCCGATCCCCCCGCCGTGCTCTAATGCGCTATCCGCATGGCCGCTGGTGACCTCGAAATTCGCTCGTCCTCCCGCTTCTCCATTCTCTGCTTGACCCTGGCGGTGCTTGGCGCAGCTTCCATGGTTTACTACCACCTGGCCCTGTTCATGCCCCGCGTGCAGAAAGCACAGGCCGCAAAACATCTTTCCGGGGAGTACACCTTTGGCAATGACTTCTATCCCATCTGGCTGACGTCGCGAGAATGGATTCGCGAGCGTCGTGCCCCTTACAGTCCAGCGCTAACTCGCGAAATTCAGATCGGATTATTCGGGCGCCCTCTCGATTCAGAATTCCCCACCGATCCCCCCAGCGACTATCGAACCTTCGCCTATCCCGCCTTTACCGATCTGTTGTTTTGGCCAGTAAGCGAGATCCCATTTCACACTTTGCGAATCGTATGGGTCGCGGCGCTCACCTGCCTTCTTGCCGCAGCTGTCGTTTGCTGGGTACGAGCATTGTCGTGGCACGTGAACGGGGCTTCTTTGGCGATCATCCTGCTTTTGACGATATGTAGCTACCAGGAACTTGAGGGACTCTATGCAGGGCAGTTAGGACTACTGGTGGGTTTTCTTCTCGCAGCTTCGTTACTCGCACTACTTCGAAATCGGCCGTTACTCGCCGGAACGCTGATGGCCGTGGCCATGATCAAACCACAGATGGTGCTGTTCGCGCTCTTATATCTCCTCCTCTGGAGCGCGAATGACTGGCGCCGTCGCAGCCGTTTTACCGTGGCTTTTGTGGCGACAATGTTTCTGCTGATCGCGGGGTCGCTTGCTGTATGGCCCCGCTGGATTCAGTTCTGGGTAAGCGTGATCATAGGCTACCCACGCTATGCGACGCCTCCTCTCGCCCGGGAACTGCTCGGCCCGAGCATAGGGAGTCTGATCGGGAGCCCTCTAATTGCCCTCCTCCTCATCACAGCTCTGGTGCTTGCCTGGCGGAATCGTGCTGCTGCTGCCGGGTCTTACGAATTCTGGGTGACCTTGAGCACATTGCTCGCCCTCACAACCATAACCCTGCTGCCGGGGCAGTCCGTTTGCGATCATGTAATTCTCTTGCCCGGTATTTTCTTGTTGGTCTGCCACAAGGAATTGCATAAGTCGACCAGAATATTTCGAGCCCTGTTCGCACTTGGCGCCGCCGTTCTGCTTTGGCCATGGTTGTCCGCGGCCGTCCTAATCGTGCTACGTCCTTTTCTTCCCCCAGCGGTGTTCTATTCCAAAGCGCTGTTTGTCTTGCCCCTGCGAACCGCCGCTCCCTTCCCCTTTGTGGTACTTGCTCTGCTCGTCGTGGCCATGCGCGCAAAGCCAAATCGGCCAGCCGAATTACTCGCCACGTCGTTTCCACCGTCCTAACCTCAATTCCTTCATCAGCGCTCTGGTATTCTTCCCGGGAAGATACGCCACCGCCGCTCTCGCCAGCGATAAATAAACATCCCTGGCAATCGGCACTTTCCGCAGCACCTGCAGATGCCGCTTCACCGTATCCACATCCCCGCGCACAATCGGTCCGCTAAACGCCCCCGCTGCGTCGAAAGCAGCATAGTTCGCCAGCGTCTGCTGCAGGATGGGAATCATTCGCCGCTTCGCTTCCCCGCGATTCACTCCCGCGAGACCCGCAACCTGTTCCGTGGTGGCCAGTAGCGCGGTGAAAAGCGGCGACGCAAACGTTCCCCACGCGTGATAAGCAGCCTTGTCTTTCTTGCGTATTGAATGAGAGTGACCGCCCAGGTCGCGAATGATGCGGTTTGCCACGCGTAACGCGTTCGCGTCGCCCTCCACCGCAAACGGCACCCCACCCAGCGACGGCCGCGAACCCCGCACAAAGGTCATTATGGGATGCACCGACGCAACAAATGCACCTCTGCGGCGCAGGGCCCTCAACTCGTCGCTGTTGAGAGCCCCGCTGGAATGAACCGCGACTCTTCCCTTCCATTCGATCTTCCCCGCAAGTGCGCCCGCCGCTCGCACGATTTCAGCGTCCGGCACACAAAACCAAATCAAGTCTGCTCGCAAAGCCCCCAGAGCAACGGACGCATCAGTCAGTGCCCGAACTCCCACCTGCCTTGCCAAACTCCGCGCCCTTCTCAACGACGCCCCGCGAGAGCGAGCAATCACGGCGTCGATGCTGTATCCCGCTCGCCGAAGTGACACAGCTAGCGCCGCCCCAAGATTTCCCACCCCTACAATCGCAACCCGCGGCCTCGCAGTCATGCCGGGCAGGATAGCAGAACCATCCGCCGGTCCCAGCAAGTGTCGTTCCACGTTCGTCGCCTGAGCTAGAAGCCAGGAGCTAGTAGCTTTATATTGTCTCCATGCCCAAATTCCCGACCAAATCTCCCCGCAGCCGCAACAAAGAACGAATCATCTCATCCCGAACCGTATATCGCGGCCCCGTCTTCACCGTCACCACCGACCACGTCGAGGAACCCAATGGCGTGCGCGCCCGCCGCGATCTCATCCACCATTCCGGCTCCATCGTAGTGCTGGCCGTGGACGACTCGACTCGTGTTCCCCGCATTCTTCTTGAACGACAGTACCGCCATGCCGCCACTGACTATCTCTGGGAACTGCCCGCCGGCCGCATCGATCCCGGCGAACACGAACTTCACGCCGCCAAGCGCGAATTACTAGAGGAAACCGGGTACACCGCCAGCCACTGGCGCCGAATTCTGAAGTTCTTTGCGAGCCCCGGCTTCGTTGCCGAAACCATGGCGGTTTATCTCGCGACCGGCCTCCGCAAAGGCAAGGCGCAGCCCGAAGACGATGAAGTCATCTACAAGCGCCTCGTCTCCCTTCCCGCAGCCGTCCGCATGGTCATCGGCGGCACCATCCAGGACGCCAAAACCATTTCTTCGGTATTGTGGCTGGATCACGTGTCGCGCACTACCAAGGCGAAGAAGAAAATGTGACAGCCGCGCAGCGCCCACGCTAAGCCCCCAGTCGCGCGGAAGCCGGTCGTCTTTCTTACTTTTTTGAACGCTCTCGTCGCTTGACAGCCTACCCTTCAGCCCCCAATTTGCATCTTATTCGCGGAAATATTGCGCTGCACGTCCTTGGACCCCCCATTCAAAGGACGTGCAGAAATAGGGGGGAACGTGGAACGTTTGAAAGGAACCGTTAAGTGGTTCAATAACGCCAAAGGATACGGCTTCATCGGTCGCGCCGATGGGCCCGACGTTTTCGTGCACTACAGCGCAATTAGCTCTGAGGGATACAAGAGCCTGCAGGAAGGCGATCCCGTGGAGTTCGAAATCACCGAGGGCCAAAAGGGACCCCAGGCTGCGAACGTAACCAAGGCTGCGTAGCGGCACTGGCCATCGCGAACAGCCTCTCCGCTCCAGCGCTCCACGCCCGCGCGCCAGATGCGCCGCGTGAAGACCGAATCCCCCGCATTCTAATCGCCATATCGCTATCCTCGGCACTCTCACCACTCTGCGTTGTCATCGCCGCATAGCACTCACCGCGCAGTCCTCACCGGATAGTCACCCCTGCATCGTCATCCTGAGCGAAGTCGAAGGGATCCCTACCCCGGCACTTCCCTGCTCTGGCCCTGCCCTTCAATCTTGTTTTATCTTTAACCGTGGACAACAAGGCCATCGCCAACATCCTCTACGAAACCGCCGACCTGCTCGAAATTGACGGCCAGGACTCCTTCCGCATCCGCTCCTACCGCAACGCCGCCCAGGCCATCGAGAATTTATCGCAACCGATAAAAGAACTCATCGCCGATCCCAAACAGATCCTCGCCATCCCCGGCATTGGAAAAGGCATGCTCCTAAACCTCCAGGAGCTTTTCAAAGACGGCAAACTCTCCATTCAGACTCAACTCCTGGAGAAATACCATCCCTCCATGCTGCAGCTGCTGAAGATTCAGGGCCTCGGACCGAAGACCATCGCCCTGATCTGGAGCGCCTACAAAATCTGCGACATCGATGGCGTCGCCAATCTCGCCCGCGAAGGAAAAATCCGCGAACTCCCGCGCATGGGTGAAAAGCACGAGACCAAGCTGCTCAAAGCCATCGAAGACTATCGCCGCATCGGCGGCCGCTTCCTCATCGACGCCGCCGAACTCGAGGCCGAAAAACTTACCGCCTATCTAGAGAAATATCCCGGCATCGACAAGATCACCCCCGCCGGATCGCTGCGCCGCGGCCGCGAAACCGTAGGCGACCTCGACATCCTCGTCACCGGCGGGGCCTGCACCAGTGAAGAAGGCCGCCAGAAAGCCATTGCCTACGTCGCCCAATATCCGCCATTGATGGACGTCATCGCCAGCGGCGACAACAAGATCAGCTTCCACCTGCGCAGCGGCATGCAGGTGGACGTTCGCCTTCTGCCGCCGGAATCGTTCGGCGCCGCCATGCAGTATTTCACCGGATCAAAGGCCCACAACGTGGCCCTGCGCCAGCGCGCCCTGAAAATGGGATACACCTTGAACGAATACAGTCTGGCCATGCTCGACGGCGGAACGCCAGTCGCCGGCAAATCCGAAGAAGAGATTTACGGCAAACTAAATCTCGACTACATTCCGCCCGAGATGCGCGAAAATCTCGGCGAAATCGATCTGGCGAAAGACCATGCTCTGCCCCCGCTGATCACGCAGAAAGATCTCCAGGGCGACGTCCACATGCACACCGTCGAAACCGACGGCCGCAACACCATCGAAGAAATGGCCGAAGCCGCCAAGGCCCGCGGCTACCAATACATGGCCATCACCGACCACTCCAAAAACCTCGCCTTCGCCAACGGACTCGACGACATCCGCGCCGTCGCCCACATCCAGCGCATTCGCGAGGCAGCCAGGAAAATCGAAGGCACCACCATCTTCGCCGGCATCGAAGTCGACATTCTGGCCGACGGCAATCTCGATCTCTCCGACGACGTGCTCGCGCAAATGGACATCGTCATCGCCAGCGTCCACTCCGTCTTCAATCAGGA